>ENA-UESU01001086-UESU01001086.1-human-gut-metagenome-genome-assembly--contig:-NODE-1086-length-20582-cov-5.368739_pt1 | contig 20582 bp, 26 predicted proteins | sample MGYA00243007_ERZ508008 | MGnify/ENA primary metagenome ERZ508008 (study PRJEB26167, sample SAMN06115399) | human gut metagenome | host: Homo sapiens | place: China:Henan | collected 2016-06-23...
CGGATTAACAGGGAGCGATGACGTTTGGAAAAATATGGACAAATATCCTTTTGGAGGAGGTGGAGGTTTTGTTTTCGATAGCAATGCTAGTTATCACAGTGTTTTCTGTTAGAAAACTAAGTGATTATAGAACAATAATAACGATTTTAGCTATGCAGATACCTTTGAATTTGATTGGGGTTGAGTGGGTGTTTTCTGCGTTTGAGGATTATTTCTATATCACAATAAGAAGTATATTTTTTCAATTTTTATCACTGATTCTGTTGTTTGCATTTGTGAAGAATGAGAATTCATTAATTATTTATTCTATTATTACTGTCGTGTCAGCTGCAGGTGTCAATATCTTGAATTGGAAACTTGCAAAAAAGTACGTCAGAATACGAATTGATTTTTCAGACAGATTAAAAAAACATATGAAACCTATACTTTTATTATTTGCGATGACGGTTGCTGGCACTGTATATAGTAGTACTGATATGACCATCTTAGGGTTTATGTGTGATGATACTTCAGTTGGTCTATATTCAGTTTCTACGAAAGTATATAATGTGGTTAAGACAGTAATTTCATCTATAGTAGTGGTTTCAATACCACGTCTTTCTGCAATTTTAGGGGAAAAGAATAGGAGTGAGTTCTCTAATACTGTCAAAGAAATCAATAATATACTTATGACTTTTGCTATACCAGCGATGGTTGGTCTTGTAATGCTAAGAAAAGATATTATTTTACTAATTGCAGGAAAGGAATATTTGAAAGCTGAAATATCATTACTTATTTTATCAGTTTCCTTGTTTTTTGCACTCGGTTCTTATTTCTGGGGACAGGCCGTTTTGATTCCACTTGGCAAGGATAAATACGTTTTTGAAATAACCGCAGTGTTTGCAATTGTGAATTTTGTTTTAAACATTGCTCTGATTCCCTTTTTTCAAGATGCGGCAGCAGCTTTTACGACACTAATTGCAGAGCTGGGACAGTTTGAGATCCTGCATGTGCATTGCTACTTGGGGACCGCGCCTTCATTCACCGCCGAACTGCATAAGAACTGCACCATTGTGCCGCAGAGCCTCGGAGGCAGCTCCTATGTGGATATGCCCATGAACGTGTATCTCAGCAATGATAAGACCTTGGGCACTGTGACGATAGCGAACGGCGTTCCCACGTTCAAAGCCGACGCTGCAGCGGAATAACAGGAGGGAAGCATTGTGGCAGTATTAAATATCAACCTTGGTCTAAAAAGCTATGAAATCTGTGACACCGACGGCAATACCGTCGGTGTCATTCGTTTTAACCCGTCCGATCCCGGCATGGTATCTCGCTGGAAAGAGGTGCAGGAGTTTATAAACGGCTTCGACGAAAAGGAATACAATACCCCGGAGAAAATCGGCGAAGCGGATCGGGCAATCAAAGAAAAATTCAACTATGCTTTCGGCACAGATGTCTCCAGTGTGCTTTTTCAGAACGTGAGCAGCCTTGCATTGTGCGAGGACGGCAGAATGGTTTTGGAAAACGTGCTGGAGGCTGTGCAGCCCATCATCGAAGAGGCGATGAAGGTTGCGCAAAAGAACTCGGAAGCTCGCGTGCGTGCGCGCACGGCGGAATATGAGGGCAGCAAGAAAGGGCTTGCCCCCGGGCAACGATGAGCGCCTGGAACCTCCCCGTAGCCGTTTCTGTGTGTGGAAAAGAGTTTGTCATCCGGAGCGATTTCCGTGCGGTGCTGGACGCTCTGGCGGTGCTGGACGATGCCCAGCTTACACCGCCGGAGCGGCAATTCGCATGCATGAGGATACTGTATCCGGACTGGCGGGAGATATCTGACTGGGGAGAGGCGTTCCGTGCTGCGATGCAATTCGTGAATTGCGGAAAGCCCGTGCCGGAAAATCAGCCACCCAAGCCAAAGCTGGTGGACTGGGAAAAGGACGTGGAAATCATTGCTCCCGCAGTCGATGCAGTTCTCGGATATTCGTGCCGACGCTGCGAGTATCTGCATTGGTGGGAATTCGTTGGAGCATACAGCAATATCGGCCGTGGGCTCTTCGCGGAAGTCGTGAACATACGCAGCAAGCGGGTAAAGGGAAAACCGCTCGAAAAGTACGAAAAGGAATTCGTCCGGGAGCATCCGGATCTGGTGAACATCACCTCACAGCTGACGGCTGAAGAGGAAGAATTTTTTAAAAGATTGGGGGTGTAAGGTGTGGCGGATGGTCGGATTATTATTGACACGCGCATCCGGAAGGATAATGCGAAGAAAGACCTGAATGAGTTACGCAAAGATGCCCAGGCAACCGCGAGCGAAATCAGCAAGATAGACCAGAAGATTCACGAGGCACAAGGCGATACAAAGCTGGCGGATGATCTAAAGAATGCGCAAGCGGCGGCAGCTGCTACGGAAAAAGAGCTGGAAATGATAGATGCTGCTCTCATAAAGATGAAACGCAGCGGTCAGGGAAATACGGAAAGCTTCTTGAGCATGCAGCAGGCCGGCGAGGGGCTGAGAGAAAAGTATAACGCCCAGCTCGCAGCGCAATCAAAGGCACAGGCTGCTTATGACAGACAGCAGGCAAGTATAGCCGGCATGACTGCCGCGCGAGGAATATTGGCGGGGCAGCTTGCTGAAACACAGAAGTTTGAACAGCAGGCATCAGCAATACAACGGGCAAAAACTGCAGTAACGTCCTTTGGCAATTCTTTGCGCAAAGCGGGCGGGGCGTTTGGGTCGCTTATAAAGCGTGCAAAAACGTTCATGTCCCATATGATAAAGGCGCCCAAACTAATGGGGAATTTCGGAAGCCGAATGCGTGAGATCGCTTTCGGAGCGCTTCTGTTCAATGGGATTTCAGCAGCCTTGCGAAACTTTACAACTGGGCTGCAGAACGCCCTCCGCCAATCCGGCGCATTCGTGACGACCATGTCCAATCTGAAAGGCGCAGCCCTGAACGCCACGGCGCCGCTTGTATCAGCTCTTACGCCAGCGCTTACCGCTCTCGCGAATGCGGCAGCGGTGGCGCTTTCTTATCTTTCGAGACTGTTCGCATTTTTCACAGGGAAAAGCATCTCCGGGCTGAAAGCTACGGCAAAAGCGATGGGCGGTGCGGCGAGCAGCGCAAAAGAGCTGAAAAACAACATGCTTGGAATCGATGAACTTAACGTGGTCGATTCTGGGGCTTCTGGCGGCGGCGGAGGCGGGCTGGGGAATATAGAACCCAATTATGGCTTTGAGGGGCAAAACGACTTTCTGGATACCTTGATGGCCGCGATAGAAAGCGGCGACTGGGCGGGGGCGGGTATCCTGCTTGCGGACAAGGTAAATAGCATGGTAGAAAGCGTGGATGCTTATTCGTGGGGGCAGAAGCTGGGCACGATACTGCAAAACGGCATTGTCTTCGGATATAGCTTCCTTACAACCTTCGACTGGAATGGACTCGGAGCCAAGCTGGCCGGGTTTGTTAACGGCCTTCTGGACAAGGTGGATGGCGCACAGCTTGGCGCACTCTTCGCGGCAAAATTCACAATTGCGATACGCACACTCGGCACATTTCTCGCGAACCTCGATTGGGCAACATTGGGCACACAGATCAGCAGTTTTGCGATTGGATTTCTCTCGGCGCTTGCGGATTCGTTACAGTCCGTGGATTGGAGCGCCATTGGCACAGGTATAGCTACACTGTTGATGAACATCGACTGGGCCGGGGTGATCTCTGCGGTGTTTGAGGTCATAAAGGCCGCATTCCCTATTCTGTTGCCCGGACTGCTGGCTTTCATAGGAATGCATCTGGTAAAAATGATCGGCAGTTCGCTTTTGAGCATGTTGATTACATCCGCGGGGCAGAGCATTTCGACATTTTTCTCCACAATGCTTCCGACGGTTCTTTCTAACCTCAGCACTTGGCTCACGACGATTATTTCCTCTATCGGTCTTTGGCCGATTGCGATAGCGGGGCTGGTCGTGCTTTTCATCGCGGTGGTGAACCAGTTCGGCGATGCTATTCAAGCGAAATTGCAAGAGGTGGACGCGTGGCTTCAAGGCATTTTCACGCGGGATTGGAGCGAGACTTTCGGCATCCTGGGCAATCTGCTGAATGCATTTTTTTCGAACGTAAAAAACATATGGGATAGCATCAAGTTGGTATTCGATGGCATCATCGACTTTATCCGCGGCGTATTCACAGGAGATTGGGAGCGTGCATGGAAAGGTGTTAAGGAAATCTTTGCCGGTATCTTCGGCGCCCTAAAGGCGGTTGCGCTCGCGCCAATCAATGCGATCATCGGTATCCTAAACGGTCTGATCGACTCCATCAACTGGGTCATTGAAAAGGTAAACGGCATATCGTTCACAAACCCGTTTACGGGGAACACGGTAGGCTTCAACTTCCCGAGTATCGGAAAAATCCCCTACCTGGCCCAGGGCGCGGTCATTCCGCCAAACCGGGAGTTTATGGCGGTCCTGGGCGATCAGACGTCCGGCCGAAACCTTGAAGCTCCGGAAGATTTGATTCGCCAGATTGTACGGGAGGAAAGCTCAGGTGCGCCAATGTCTCTTGAGGTGGAGCAGCCCATCCAACTCCTGCTTGATGGAGAAGTGATTTATCGGACTGTAACGCGCATCAAAGCGAACCGCGGCGCGGCGGTGAGCAGCAAATTTGCAGAAGAATATTAAAAGGGCGGGTGAGAAAATGGCAAGCGGAGCAGGATATATCTATCTTGGTGCATCATCTGATACCAGCAGAACAAGCTACGCGATTGCTCTACCGTATCCGGATTTGGATAAAGCGGCTTTTGAAACGTCCCGCATGGTGGACAGCGCACGCAATGCAAACGGCGAAGTGGTGGGGCGGCAGGTAGGCCGCAGCGTACACAAGCAAAACCTGGCTTGGTCCAAAATGGACAAGGAAAAATGGTGGGAAATGAACCGATGGTTTGATGATGGTCATTTTACTTTCTACTGCCACTACTTCAACCACAACTTCGGCCGCTGGGAAACGCGGCTTTTTTATTTGGGAGATGTGAAAACAAACCCCTATCTGGTTGACCCCGTAAGTGGGGAACCGGCATACTACCGCGACGCGTCCTTCAATGTCATTGACTGCGGGGTGGTGTGATGCAGCAAACATCATCTTTGTATCAGGCGGCGGTGCAGGAGCAGATCGCGCCGCAAGGATACATCCGCATCACCTTCGGCCTGACGGACACCGACGCGGCCGCGACCTGCGCGCCGCCGGAAACGACGCCGGGCGCATTCTACTCGCGCCCAGACACGATGCTGCTGGAGGACGGCACGCCGCGTGCAACCTACGCCACCTTTGAGCCGGGGCGCATGCTTGCCGACGGCTCGCAGCTGATTCCGCCCAAGCCCGGATCCGCCGACCTGCGGCCCGAGGGGTTCGTGTCTGCGGCGCTTTGCGGCGCGGACGGCGCTTTTGCTGCGGAGGACGTTCCGGGCATTGTGCTGACGTTTTCCAAAATGCACACCGTGCCCGGTTTAACATTCACATTTGACCCGACCTGCGGGGACTGGCCCGAGGAAATGCACCTGACGGCCAGCCGGGAGGGAGCCGTATTTTTCACGGCGGATTACACGCCGGACGCGGCCGTATACACCACGCCCGATGCCATCGAGCGCTTTGACGCGCTGGCGTTCACATTCCCGCGCATGACAAGGCCGTACCGCCGCATGCGGCTGCAGCAGCTGATGTTCGGCTTCGGTCTTGTGTTCGACAACAAGCTGGTACAGAATGCAACGCACAAACTGGATGTGGACCCCATTTCCCGCCGCCTGCCCACAAATTCGTTTGATTTTACGATCGTCAACATCAACACGCTGACGGGCACAGGCGGTCAATATCTCTACGACCCGGACAACGCCTCCGGCATCTACAAGTACATCTCCGAACAGAACCCGGTGAAGGTGGAGTACGGCCAGTACCTTGCCGGGGGCATGACGTGGAAAGACGTTGCGGCGAACACTTGGGCGGAGCTGGAACTGAACGGCTGGCGCGAAGTGTACGAGGGCGGTGTGACGGAATGGGTGCCCGGCGGGCGGTACTACCTGACGGGCCAGCCCACAGTGGACGGGCTGTCGGCCAGTTTTAAGGCGCAGGACGCGCTTTCGGGGCTAGACGACACTTACTATAAAGGGGTATATGCTCCGGCCGGACGCACCTTGTACCAGCTTGCGCTGGATGTGCTGGAGGACAGCGGCCTTGCACCGTTCAGCGGCACCGCGCCGCCCTGGAAACTGTGGGAGGGACTGGCGGACTTTATGACCACCGCTCCCCTGCCCGTGAAAAAGCACAAGGAGCTGCTGCAGCTCATCGCCCACGCGGCGTGCTGCGTGCTGTACACCGACCGGGAAGGGTATATCCGCATCGAGCCAGCCAACGACGTGCAGGACAATTTTAAATTGGATTTCCACACGATGCTGGCACGTCCCAAGGTGAGCCAGATCCCCACGCTATGGGCCGTGGAGTGCCCGGCGTATACTTACGCGCCAGAGGCAGCAGCCAGCGAGCTACACAAGGAAAGCTATACCGTAAACGGCACGCTGGAACTCCATCTGACCTTTTCGCAGGCGGCGGACGTGACGGTGGATGTGACGGGGGCCACGGTGGCCGCAAAGGCCGTTTTTGCGGCTGCGGCGGATTTGACGCTTACCGGGAGCGGCGAGGCCGTTGTGACGGTTACAGGGCGCAAGCTGGAAAGCAGCGCCCGCACGGTGACGGCACCCGTGGAAAGCCCGGACGAAAACGGCAGCGTGGAGACGCTGGACAACCCCCTCATTACCGACGCCGCGCATGCGCTTGCGGTGGCCGAATGGGTACGGGACTGGCTGCTTTTGCGCAATACCTACGAATTTGAGTATCGGGGCAGCCCGGAGCTGGACCCCGGAGACCTGATCTGGCTGGAAAGCCAGTTCGCGCCTTTCGCCGCGCCGGCACGCGTACTCAAAAATGAACTGGCGTTTGACGGCGGGCTGAAAGGAAAAATGATTGCAAAAAGGATGGTGGAAGAATGAGACGCAGCAAATACTACAACATGCGCCTGCCGGAGCGCGGCGCACGGGAGGGCGAGGCAAACGATGCGGCGGATATCGAGGATCTGACCTATGATCTTGAAATAATCGACAAAGAAATGGAGCGCCAGCGTCTGGAAGATGTGCGGATGGAAAAGGAAAAAGCCACAAAGCTGGAATTGTCGCAGCATAAATCCGCCGCCGTGCTGGACCACCCGGATAACAGTGTCACGGACGCAAAGCTCGGACAGCGCACGGTACTGACGACCAGCGGCCCGTTGCAAACGCTGCTGACGGCCATCGGCAATGCAATCAAGGCCATCAGCGGTGCGGACACATGGAATGGCACGCCCGCCACCACGCTGACGGCGGCAAGGGCACATATGGACAGCAAGAGTAATCCGCACGGTGTGACAAAGACACAGGTTGGGCTTGGAAATGCGGACAATACCAGCGATGCAAACAAACCCGTAAGCACCGCACAGGCCGCAGCCATCAAAGTGGTGCAGGATGACGTGAATGCGCACAAGAGCGATACATCAAATCCACATGCTGTTACCAAGGCACAGGTTGGGCTTGGCAGTGTGCCGAATGTTCCCACGAACGACCAGACGCCCACCTATACCGCCGCATCTGCGCCGGCGGCTCTGGCCAGTGGTGAAAAGCTCTCTGTGGCCTTTGGAAAGCTGGCCGCATCGGTGTCGGCGCTCATCGCACATCTGGCGGACGGTGTGAAGCATATCACCGCCGCCGAACGCACGAAATGGAACGGGGCTGTTGACGCCCAGCACAGCCATATCAATAAGGCTTTACTGGATACCTACACGCAGACCGAGGAGAACCTTGCGGCGGCGGTAACAGCCAAACACAGCCATTCCAATAAAAATGCGCTGGACGGCATTACAGCGGCGATGGTGACTACCTGGAACACGGTGAGCAGCAAGCTGCCACTGGCGGGCGGCACGTTGACGGGTTTTCTTACGCTACATGCAGCACCTACAGCCAACATGCACGCGGCTACAAAAAAGTATGTGGATGACAAAATGGCGGCTTCCGGCAGCGGCGACATGCTGAAGAGCGTATATGACACCAACGAGGACGGCGTAGTAGATAAAGCTGAGACTGTTCCATGGTCGGGCGTGACGGGAAAACCATCGACATTCCCGCCGTCAACGCACACACATACAAAAAACCAGATCACGGATTTTCCCGCGTCTTTGAAGAATCCCAACGCGCTGACCATCAGCCTGAACGGAACCAGCCAGGGCGCCTATGACGGAAGCGCGGCAAAATCCATCAATATTACTGCGGCCGGCGTGGGGGCTTTGCCGAGCGAGGGGACAGCCGCAGACGCAAACAAACTGGGTGGACATTCTCCCCAATGGTGGATGCCCACGGGCATGGTTGTGCCATATGCAGGCGCTGCCGCTCCTGATGGCTGGCTGCTTTGCCAAGGGCAAGCGGTCTCCCGCACCACCTATGCACAGCTCTTTTCTGTTATCGGTACAACCTACGGTTCCGGTGACGGATCTACCACTTTCAACCTCCCCGACATGCGCGGTCGTGTGGCGGTAGGTTCCGATGCTAATTCTCCCGGTGTGAAAGTGGGCACAAAAGGGGCTGCGATACAGGACTATAACCTTCCGGGGAACACAGTTATTGCTCCGATAAAAATAGATTCCGGATGGGGATTCGGACACTGGCAAAGCTGGGCGGATGCAGACAATATCGCAACCACAACTTCCAATGCAGGAAATGCATTTACGAACCTCGGTATTATGCAACCGTCCCTATATCTTAATTATGTGGTAAAGGTATAGGCTCGGCTGCATGTTGTTGTGATTATCACCGCCGCCGGAATTCCGGGTGTTTGTTGGATCAGCCCATTTTACGCCCGCTCCCTCTTGGCTGTTGATGCGCCCGTTCTCTGCGCCCGTGCTGTATAGATAGGCGGAATAAGGATGCGAGTGTGAAGGAATTTCGGATTTTCCCAATTTGTGGGCCGTTTCACCGCATTGAGCGCCCGGAGAATTAGCATCGGAAACTGGTATCAGCTTCCGATGCTAATTCACTGGGCTCCCAAGTGGGTGCAGAAACGCGAAGTTTTGCGTGGGATTATTTACCCAGTGAGCCCGCACTGGCAACGTGGCAAACGAGCTTTAAGGCCGTGGTTGCCGACGCAGGAGCCGCGAATTTGTATGGGGTAAATAACAAATGGACGGGTGCCGATCTGCCTCTCTCTGTCGTTCAGCCATCCCTACACCTTAATTATTTGATTAAGATATAGGCTGGGCTGCATGACATTAAATGGAGCGCTGTTCCCGGCATTCATCGTTTGCCATGTTACACTGGCTTTAGAGCCTGAACCGTTCACCAGAGAATCATTCGAGGATTCATCAATTACCCAAGCCCGGACCTGCTGCCCATCGTTGTTTCTAAAGCCGTGATAGTGCTCTGCCACCTCAGTCAAGAGCTGTGTATGAGCTGTTTCTCCCCGTTTCGCCGCACATCCCCAATTAGCATCGGAAGCAAACAGCCTGTACAATAGCAGTAAAAGCTATTGGGAGGGCTGTAAAATGGCAAGCAAGAAAGGCAAGAAAAATTTAAAAAAATACGATGGCATCATTGGACGTAGGGCGGATGGCGAAGCAGTCACCCGCCCTTTTCGTGGCCGGACGGTCGCAGAGGCAAAGCAGCAATACCACACATATCTCACAGAACATGGAATAGATGCGGAACGCAAAATCTGCGATGATGAATTTTTGGTGCGCGGTTGGGCGCGCCGCTGGCTGCTGGATTATAAGAAGCCCGCTGTCAGCACGAAAGCATATTACACTACGTATGAAGACCCCGTATATAAGTACATCCTGCCGGAGTTCGGGGATCTCCCGCTTTTCGCCGTCACGTCAGAGCGCGTTGGTGCATTTTACGACCGCATATCTGGTGTGCTTTCTCCGAGTATGTGCAGCAAAGTCAGCATGTGTCTTAACGCGATTTTTGAGACTGCGATATACAACGACTTGTGCGATAAAAATCCGGCGAAATTTAAGAAACTGAAAAGCAAGAAGCGTGTAAAACGCAAACCCGTCTACTCCGATGCGGAGATACTGACGGCAGAACGGTGGTTTTTGAATAAGATGCCCGAAGTTGTATTGCTGCTTGAGACTGGAGCACGGCGCGGCGAAATGGCTGGCTGGCGTTCCGGTGACTTCGACCTACGGCTACGGGCCTATGACATATCCCGCCAGCTTCAGCGGCAGAAAGGAGGGGTGATCGTTGAACGAGCACCGAAGAATGACAGCTTTCGCACAAATCCACTGTCGAATGTGGCGATACAGGCATATAAACGCTGCCTGGAAATGTATGGCCCCGGCCCATACCTGGTACATGAGCATGGGGCCGCCCTGAATCCAGAGAAATGGAGCGCACGGCTGAAGCGAGAAATGGAACGCTTCAACAGGGCTTATCCATCCATCCCGCCTCTGACGTCGCACCAACTCAGGCATACCTATGGCACGTGGTTGCGGCGGCACGGTGTGGATATCCATTCCATCGCAAAAATCCTCGGCCATAAGTCCATAGATGTGACCGGGAATACCTATGTGCATAATGAGCTTGCGACGCTTCGCCGCGCCATCCGATTCAACGCGAAGCAACCCTTAATAATACCCATCAGAGAGGAGCAAACGGCATGAGCCTTATCAAATTGGCCAACGGACACAAGTATGAAATTGAGCAGCCTAACGAGGGCGAAGGCATGCTGCGCAACCGCCGTCGCAATACCGTGCAGATCACATTCCGGGCGGATGCAGAACAGTTTGACGCCATCCGGGCGGATATCGTCCCCGACAACCTTGAAATCTTTACCATCTATTACCCAGACAACGAGACGGCGGATGAACCGGATGAACAGTTGACCGGAGTTGCGCATAAGGATTTTTCCGCATACGCCCTTGTGGGCGACTGGGAGGATAAAGAGGTCGAGAAACAGAAAGAAACCAGCAAAGCCCCGGCCGTATACGGGCGTCAGTTATCCGTTACGCTCGGAGAACGGCTGGCAAGCGATATTTAAGCGGGGGGAACGCGATGGCATGGATAACGCCAAAAACTGATTGGCAGGAAACAGACCCCGTTATGCTCGACCCGGACTATGTCCGTATCCGAGGTAATATTCTGCATCTGCGGGACATGGCCCGGCAGCTATATCTGCCGTTCCCTCTGGCAGATATGGCAGACTATGGCCCGGCAGGATTTCCGTATGTGGAGTTTTTCGCCAACGTAGACAATAATGTTGATGCATTACTGGATAATACGTTTCGGCTGGCGCGCTCGGAGAGGGCGCGGGCATACGCAGCCAATGGTCGCGTATGGAACTATGATGACCTGAACCGAATAGAAAGTGCATTGCTGGGGCTGTACACAGCCCTGACAGCGCAACAGAACGCAAGGCAGACATTGGCCTTTACTATGGGAGGTGGCATATTTGGCGCGTGCATTTAAAGATATGATCGTGCAGGAAGCGGACGGAAAGCCACGGCTGACGTTCCGCAACCGGCAAGGCGCGGCTGTGCTGGAGGATGTTGCCGTGGAAGTGTCCAGTAGCGTCCAACAGCAGGGCGACGCCTGGGGCGCGTTGGCTGCGAATCTGTTGCTGGAGCTGGACGACGATGACGTACCCTATGCAGTCGCGCCGGAATTTACGCCCGCAGCTGCTCCGGCGGCACTCATATCACGGGAAAAGTTGGCAACAGCTTTCGGGAAACTGGCCGCGGCGGTGTCGGCGTTGATCTCTCATATGGGTGACAAAAATAACCCTCATGTGACAACCGCCGCGCAGGTGGGCGCTTATACCAAATCCGAGACCGACGCAAAACTGAACGGGAAGGCCAATACCAGCGGGACATATTCGGGGCTGACCGCCGGGAACAGTCTGAAGATCGGCGGCAAGACCTTCAGCATGAACATGAATGGCGACGATCTTGAAATCTGGTGGCAGTGATGGGGCTGAAATTCAACGGGAGGCGTATCCTCCAAAGCTCGTTTATTCGATTCATGGGGCGCTCATGCTCCCGCGTGTTATTCAACGCCCGCGTGGTCTGGCAGCGTATCCCTGACTACCTGTACAATGCAGGGGATCAGATTACCGAGTGGACGGGCGGCTGGCAGCAGAAGGACACCTATATGGCTCACAATGATTATTGGTTCGGCAATACGCCTGGCGCGGTATCTGGCCTGAATGGCCAACTGACCATCAATGCAGACAACATGAAAGCGTACATGCCCTATGATGGACAGCTCTATCAGGGCGTACTTGTGTCTACGGTGAAGCAGATAGATTTGACGCACATTTCCGGGCTGACGGCTATTTTTACCGCCTCCGAGATGTGGGGCGGTGGATACGCAAGCATGGGTGTCACGCAGAGGTTTGAAAATAAATATCAGCCCATCTCGGCGACGGGCGGCGTGTGCAGCCGTATCAGTTTTAACACGGCAGGACCACATTCGGTGACGCTGGACACCACGCAACTCACCGGATTGTATTTTGTGTGCTTCACAACGTGCGTGGATAATGGCGCGAAACTGAGCACATATCTGCAAAACATTAAAGTGTCGTAAAGGAGGCATAACATATGGCGATTTTTAAGGGCCGCGTGCGGGTGCGGTACGGGTACAGCCGGTGGGGCTATACCCGGAACAACGGCAAGGGCTGGCACGGCGGCAGTGATGAGGAAGGATTAGATAGCACCACCATCCTGATGCCTGATTATAAGGGCAAAAGCATTTCCGGGCGGGTTATTACGGCCCGCAAAGTGGACAAGTCCACAGGCAGCAAAACGTGGGAATGGGGTTGGTATGTGTGCGTGGAGCTGGACGCGGGCCAGACGCCGGACGCGGTGAACTACCTGTATTTCTGCCACAACGCGCGGAATCTGGTATCCGTGGGCCAGCGGGTGAAAAGCGGTGATGCGCTGGCGGTGATGGGCAACACGGGCAACGCGGCGCTGGCAAGCCCGCCCTTTGCACACTGCCATTTCGAGGTGCGGGCCACGACCACCGGGGCGGGGCTTGATCCTACGGCATACACTGGGCACCCCAACGCTGTGGGGACATATGGCGAAGCAATCGACGAAACGGAGGACAACGACATGAAATTTTTGAAGGTGACAAGCGGCAAGTGCGAGGTGTTCACCGCGCCCGATGTGAATGCGGTGGACAAGGCCTATAACGGCGGCAAGCTGACCGAGGGGACATGCTATCCGGTGCAGGCCGAGGTGGGCAACTCCGGCGGGTACAGCTGGGTTCGCATCTTCGTGGCGGGAGTGCAGCGTTACGCCGCCGTGCTGGCCGACCGCTGCCAGCTTGTGACGCTTTCCCCGGGCGATGCGTTCGCGGCCTGTGTGGCGCAGGGCGGCGGCGAAGACACGGCGGAATTGGAAGCGCAGCTTGAAGCAGCAAACGCCCGCGCCGATGAAGCGGACAAGCGTCTTGCAGACGTAAAGGCATACGTCGCGGGGGTATAGATGTGGCTCAATATCAAAAAAAGCCTGTTACAGTGGAAGCTGTGAGGTTTGATTATTCTACAGAGTGCATTTCCGCGCTGCTTGCACTCGGGCTTGACCCGGTCCGCATAAGCTATGCGGGCACAGCACCAACATTGCGTATTGGTACGCTTGAGGGAACGATGACCGCACAGCTCGGCGATTATATCATCCGCGGGGTGAACGGTGAGTTCTATCCTTGCAAGCCGGATATCTTTGAGAAAACTTACGAGGAGGTATAGGCCGTGTGGGACTTCCTCCAAAACTTGTTTACGGCACTCCTGCCCATCGTAACGGCGTTTGCCGGGTGGGCGGGCGCGCGCATCCGAAACACAAACCAGAAGGACAAGGCTGTGGAGCGCGGCGTGAAAATGCTGTTGCGCGCGAAAATCATCGATTTGGGCCTGCATTACCTTGAGGTCGGAGAAATTCCGCCGTATGGTATGGAAACGCTGAAAGGCTGCTACAAGGAATACGAGGCGCTGGGCGACGGCGACCATTCTGTGGGAGATATCGTTCGGCGCTGCGAAACACTTAAAATCAGAAACGGATAGAAAGGAAAAGGACAATGAACATGATCGTACTTGTACTTATGATGGCCGTAACGGTGGAGGCGCTGGTGGAATACGCCAAGACCTTCGGCAGGGCCATTATCGAAAAGCAGTGGAAAACCGCCGCCACGCAGGCGGGGGCCGTTGCGCTGGGCGTGCTGCTATGCTTTGGTGTTGGAGCGGACTTCTACGCCGCGTTGGGTGTGAATTTCAACGTGGCATGGATTGGCATTGCGCTTACGGGCGTTTTTGCCAGCCGAGGCGCGAATTATGTGAGCGACCTTGTGAAGAAGATGCAGGCGCTCAGCGCGCCGAGCGCTGAATAGATATAACGTCCCCCGGTCAGGAGATTTCGATATCCTGACCGGGGGCTTTTTTTGTTTAAAGGCTAACTAGCTTTTTGCCCTCCCACTATCCATGTATGGCAAAATTAACCATGTGTGGCGCTTTCTGTAATATTATGACAATTTTCGTCATATCGCTACACCCCCAAGAAAGAAAGTGCTGCATGGCGATAGAATAGGACAAGGAGCGATGCGTGTGATTAGAATTTTACTGTCCCGCAAGCTGGGCGAGCTTCGCTGGACGCAAGCAGACCTCTCTCGGGCCACAGGCATTCGGCCGGGAACAATTAACGAGTACTACCACGAATTCGCCGAGCGCGTGAATTTGGAGCACATCGACCTGATCTGCGAAGCTCTAAATTGTGACCTGAGCGACATTCTCGAACGAATTCCCAATGCAGAACCTGCCGTACATAGAAAAATTGGCAGGAGGGAACCAAAGTAAAAGGAGAGGGCAGGCCCTCTCCTTTTATTGTGCCGTTTTTTTCGCCATATAGGCGTTTAACCACTTATACGGGGTATGTGACATTGAAGTCGCGTTGCTGTCCCTATGCGCAGTGTGTGGGCGCTGTGAGCCGCTGCGCAGTTTCGGTGCCGTTGATATAAAGGATCTTCTTCATCGTTTTCGCACTTTCTGCCCCATACTTCCGGGACGGTTTTCTATTGGTCAATGGGCGTGGCGCGTCAAGTCATAGAGTAGAGCGCCTGTACGGCTCTTTGTATCCAGTGCGATGGAGCCATACGCTGCTCTAAATCTTGAGCTATTTTAATTACCTCCTGCGGCGTCTTAGCCCGCTTCAGAGCGGCAATGACGGCGGCCTCGTTTTCGTAATATGCTACCATAGGAAATACTCCTTTCTGCCCTCGTGACCTCCGGGGCGGGCTTATGGCTAAATTAGTAAATGCGGTGAGCAGTACTTAACCGCACCACGCGTTCCACTCACTTTCAAATCTTTCACATTTTGCGTCATCGGATTTGTAATGTTTTACGGCATCGGAGAGGAGCCAATCCCGTTTAGGGTATCCAGTCGAGCCATTTATCATATAATATTCTCCATCATCCCAGATATAAAAGATTTCTTTATTATCGCAAAATTCAATTCCTACTTCTTTCATAGCGCTTTCTCTTTCTCCCCGTGTGGCCGATAGGGCAGCCTATTTTTATTTGATTTTATATCGCTTTGCTTTACTCAAAAAATGTATCTTCTGGCTCTAACAAGTAATCGTTCGGGTTCTTCCAATATTCATCTTCAACCTTTTTTAACGCCTGTGCGTAGCTGTTCGCCTCGACATAAACAACCGCTTTGTGGACTTCCTTAATAGTAATTTTAAAATTCATAATCTTTCTTCCTTTCTCCCCATCTGGCCGGTAGGGCAGCCTGTTATTTATTCTTCGGTGACTGCTTTCAAATCCCAATCCCAAGGGTTGCATTTTGTGTGGGTGATGTGGTAAAATACAGAGCAGGGAAGCGGCTTTGCAATGGCTTGGTTTCCGCTTAGGCTGTCACGTTACCGCGTGGCGGCCTTTATTTTTGCAATGTACGCGGCGAACAACTGCAATTGCGTTTGCCTGTCCAGCGTCGCCCATACTTTGCAGGTCATGCGGCTCACCTCGCTTTCGGTTTGCCGCTTCCCTGTCCCTGTGATTATATTGTACACTTTTCGGTACACTTTATCAATTCGCATTGTACACAAATATGTACACTCGGAATTGTATATTTTTGTGTACAAAATGCTTCGCGAATTGTTGACTTGATGTATATATTAGTGTACAATAATGCGGGAGAGGTGATTATGATGCCAATGTCTTATGCAAAGCTGTTTCAGCTCATGGAAAGTAAGGGGCTGAAAAAGTTCGACTTGAGAAAAGCAGGTATTTCTCCTACAATCGTTGATAGGCTAATAAAGGGGCATGATGTCAATACATCTACCATTACGAGGCTTTGTCGTCTGCTGGGATGTCAACCCGGCGATATTATGGAGTATATAGACGAAAGCGAGGCCGCAGAATGAAAGTATTTACATTGATCGGCGGCGTGAACGGTGCGGGGAAATCCAGCCTTACGGGTTCATTGAAAGCCGAACGTACCGACTTAGGTGTTATTGTTGACCCGGATAAAATCACGGCAGAGACGGGCGGTGATGAGTACGAGGGCGGCAAACTGGCTGTGGAGCGCATCGAAAGGGCGCTTGCAGATGGCATAAATCTCACACAGGAAACCACGCTTTCGGGTGGATATCCAAAGCGCCTTGCCAAGAGAGCCAAAGAAACTGGCTATTATATCCGCCTGTACTATGTGGGGCTGGATACGCTTTCAGAAAGCCTGCACCGTATTCAAAACCGTGTGGCAAAGGGTGGGCATGATATCCCATATCATGATGTGGAACGCCGCTTCTCCCGTCGTTTTGCTGATGTTGTAAAGTTGCTGCCCTACTGTGATGAAGCAAAATTTTTCGACAATGACAACGGCTTTGTGCTGGTGGCCGAATATCGAAACGGTGAACTGCTTCCCGTGGGAGACAAGCGCCCGGCATGGTTGCTTGAACTGATTGCCACAATAAATCAGCACAATGCCCAATTGTAAGCCCCGCTTTGATGGGGTATAATATCAAGCACAGGAAGGTGGAGCCAATGACAAAGGAAGAAATGCAGCTTTTGCGCGACATGATGAAAGAGGAGATCGGGGCCGCTTTGGAGCCGGTAGTGGAACGGCTTGGCAGAGTGGAGGCCGGGCAGAAGCAGCTTGAGGCCGGGCAGAAGCAGCTTGAGGCCGGGCAGAAGCAGCTTGAGGCCGGGCAGAAGCAGCTTGAAGCCGGGCAGAAGCAGCTTGAAGTCGGGCAGAAGCAGCTTGAAGCTGGGCAGGAAAGCCTAAAAGAAGAAGTACGTCATACTCGCATGCTTGTGGAGCAGCAAGACCACAAAATCAGCCTTATCGCAGAGCAGTACACCGATATTGCGGAGAAGCTGGACAAAGCGAACGACCGCGCCGCGCAGATTGATGATATGCGTGACCGGCTGCGCACGCTGGAGACAGTTGTGATGAATCACACGGCGACGCTCAAAGAACTGCGCAAGGCAGAATAAAAGTAACAAAGCGGACAGCTTACGAGCTGTCCGCTTTTGAGTGTTGAATAAGGCGAGGTTACGTTCACGGCGGGAGACCGTGATACCGCTGTGATACCGCTATTTTTCGGAGACATTGGACGGAATACAATATGTATCAAAAAGCATATAAAACACCAGGTGTCTCACCTTGTAGAGACGTATAAGCAATGAAAAGTCATTGAATTCGAATAACGACATTTCCCGGAAAAATGGCTTTGCACCGCCGTTTTTTGCCTGTCTTTGCAAATGCGTGATACCAAAGTGATACCCTGACAGCAGCACGCCCCTACCTGATTGGTTTTCAGGTAGGGGCGCTTTCTATTTTGCAAGCGGCCACGGTATCACATTCGACGGGATTTCAGCAATCGGGCGGGGCGGTGTGTTAACCATGCCGAAACGCACCGCATCCATCTGAGCGGCTACGTGGTCCTGTGCCTTTGGGTACAGATGGGCATAGGTTTCGCTTACAACTTTCATGGAGTCTCCAAGGCGTGCCGCCAGCATCGGAATATCATATCCCATCTTGATAAGCAGAGACGCATTTGAGTGCCGCAGATCGTGCAGGCGGATGCGCGGAATCCCGGCGCACGCAGCAGCGCGATCAAGCTCCCGACCGAGAGTGCTTTTTCCAAAGTAGAATATGCGGTCGCGAGGCTTCAGGTCATACAGCGAACCGCAGTACTTGCGGAATTCGTCAATGAGGAAATTCGGTGCGGCCAGGTAACGGATGCCGTTGTCGCTTTTCGGAGGGCCGAAGAATTCACGCCCTTTTCGGCGGTGAAAGGTCTTGGAAATGCTGAAATAACCGTCATCACCAAGATCGGCCGCGGTCAATGCAAGACACTCGCCCTCGCGCAGCCCCAGCCAAAACAGAATCATAAGGGCCAGGTGCTTGGCGGGCGCATCAACGTAGGCGATAGCCTGGTTGAACTGGTCGAGCGTCCAGAAGCTGAATTCTTTTCGTTTCTTGGCGCCGATGGAGCCGGAAGCCCGGCACGGGTTGGCCGGCAGGTGATAAAAATTAACAGCATAGTTCATCAAGGCGCTGAAGCGTGAATGTATAGAGCGGAGATAAGTAGGCTTGTACGGATCCCCATCGGGCTTCCGTGCTGAAACAAGCGTGTTCTGCCATTTCCGCACATCGGCCGGCGTGATCGTGTTCACAGGTGTGTCTTTCCAGTAGGGTTCGATATGCGTTCTATACAGAGAATCCTTGCTGTCGCGCGTGCTTTCACGCAGCCGGGCCCTATCATCTTCGCGGTACAGTTCCCACAAAGCGGATACTGTCATATCACAGCTTCTGGACTGCTGAAACAGGAAGTCCCGTTCCCATGCTTTGGCGTCGCGCTCGCGGGAAAATCCCCGCTTTACTTTCCTGTCCGGCTGTCCGGCCCAGTTGGTATAGCGGACTGATACCCACCATGTGCCGCGCTTTTCGTCTTTATAAACCGGCATTTTGCACCTCCATGCTCACCACAATATATTGTGGTTGCCACATATTTTTTGTAACTGCCAAGCAGAACAAAATCAGAGCGTTATTGCTTTTTTGTGTCTGTATATCAGACACAAATGCAGATTCAAGTTTCAACAAAAGCCATTGTTTTTGTGTCTATATTTGCGTCTGTATATCAGACACAAAATTTGTTTGTGTCGATGTTTGCCTCTGCTATACAGACACAAAACGGGCCGACACCTTATTTATATAAGACTAAGACGATAGATAGATATAATATCTATCTATCCTGTAATAGATAACAGTGTGATACAGCGTGTAAGCACAAAGAATATCCGAATACCCCTATTATAACAGAGGCCCCGGCCGTTGGGCCGGGGTCTGTCGTATAGTGGAATATTATGACGGATTCCGTAAGAATATATAGTGGTTGCTCAGTCGAAAAGAATATCACGGCAGAGCCAGCAACCTTGCTCCGCACAGCCGCTTTCATCCAACGAGAAACCGCGCCGGGTATAGAAGTCCTGCGCCGGGGAATTGTCTGCGGCGACGCTCAAATAAATTTCACGGCAACCGGCCTCCCGCGCGGCCGCGCGCAGAAGTTCAAGAGCTGCAGAGCCGATGCCGCGTCGTTGAAACTCGGCGCCGACCACGAATTTCTTTATCATCAGCTCGCCGCCTTGCAATTCGTCGCAGCATAGATATCCGGCGACGCATCCATCGGCTAGGATGATGAATGCCCATGGATTCCCGGCTATTTCGTACCCGACGGCCGAGAGCTCGAAGTTGACATATTGGTTTTGTTGCTGCGGGATAGAGACACCCGCAAGAAGCTCCATGTTTTCCAGCGTGGCATTTACCAGAGAAACATCCATGTTATCACCAGCCTTGTGCGTATTATTTCGGGCGGAATGACGCAGACCGTCATAATGTGCCGGAGACGGGACAAGCGCCTTATAGCGGCGTTATGGTGGGTATATGAAGATGCCGGCCACGCCGGGGAAAGGGGAGCGATATCATGGATGCAGAGTATCGCGCCGAGCTGCTTCGGCGCTTTGGCGAAGCGGTGGAGGATCTATCGCCCATGGAGCTGAAGCAGCTGATGGACTATATCCGTGCGCTGCGGCAAAGCGGAACTTGATTTCAGATGCCGGAGCTTTTATTTCTTCCGCTGGCTTTTCAAAAACTGGATATACTCCAACGCCTTTTCCAATTCGGCATCGGACAGGCTGCTCGCTTCGGTGAGCAGCTTTTTTTGCTTTTCAGGAGGTTCTGGGAGGAGTCCCGAATCGTCACTCTCGCCGGTGAGATAGTTTAATGGAGTATTGAAAAAGTCTGCCAATATCTCTAAATCCTTTTGCGAGGGGGCGGAGCGACCGCGTTTCCAATCAGTGACAACCGTACTATAGCTGCCGATAAGGTCAGCGATAAAGCCTTGCTTTATCCCTCTCTCTTTCATCAAGGATAAAATGCGCCCGACAGTCACATTCATATAAAAACCTCCAAAAATCCCACAAAAATGGGATGAAGAACTTGTGCAAAGAAACAAAAACGAAAAAAATGGGATTTTTCGGATTGATAAC
>ENA-UESU01001102-UESU01001102.1-human-gut-metagenome-genome-assembly--contig:-NODE-1102-length-20382-cov-14.361192_pt1 | contig 20382 bp, 10 predicted proteins | sample MGYA00243007_ERZ508008 | MGnify/ENA primary metagenome ERZ508008 (study PRJEB26167, sample SAMN06115399) | human gut metagenome | host: Homo sapiens | place: China:Henan | collected 2016-06-23...
GTCAAAGGACAGTGGTATAAGGCTGTTCCTCCGTTGGTACGTTGCCATACAGGGTTAACACCGGCCGATTATTTCGGACGTACGTTAGTGGAAAGGCTGCCTGATAATATTAAGGTAGGTGTCATCAATGTAGCTGTAGGTGGTTGCAGGATTGAACTGTTTGATGAGGAGAATTGCGAAGAGCATATTGCCTCTCAACCGGAATGGCTGAAAAATACCGCGAAAGCGTATGGTAATAATCCTTACCGTAGACTAAAAGAATTGGCTGTAGAAGCACAGAAAGCCGGTGTGATTAAAGGTATCCTCTTGCATCAAGGCGAGTCTAATACCGGTGATAAAGAGTGGCCTCAAAAAGTAAAGAGAGTCTATGAGAATCTGTTGAGGGATTTGAATCTTCAGGCAAAGGATGTTCCCTTACTGGCAGGAGAAGTGGTACATGCCGACCAGAATGGCAGATGTGCAAGCATGAATGAGATAATCAATACGCTACCGCAAGCGATTCCGACTGCGTACGTGATTCCTTCTTCGGGCTGTTCTGCCGCAGAAGATAATTTGCATTTCACGGCAGAAGGATACAGGAAATTGGGAGTGCGGTATGCCGAGAAACGACTCCTTTTGTTGGAGAAGGAACCAAACTCCGGGATTACTACCGAACCGGCATCCACTAATATTCCGGGATATGACTATCCCCGGGTGGATAAAGAGGGGCGTGCTCATTTTCGTTTCTATGCTCCGCAGGCTACCAAGCTACAAGTGGATTGTTGCGGAAAGAAGTATGATATGTGGAAAGATGCCGGAGGACTCTGGACGGCAACGACCAACCCTCTGCCTGTAGGATTCCATTATTATTTCTTGATAGCAGACGGAGTGTCGGTAACAGATCCTTCCAGCTACACGTTCTTCGGTTGTTGCCGTGTGGCAAGTGGTATCGAAATCCCTGAAGGTGAAGAGGGGGATTATTATCGTCCTCAACAAGTACCTCACGGGCAAGTTCGTTCCTGTACGTATTATTCGGAAACACAAAAAGAGTTTCGTCGGTGTATGGTATATACGCCGGCAGAGTATGAAACTCATCCGAAGAAGCGCTATCCGGTATTGTATCTGCAACATGGCATGGGTGAAGATGAAACCGGCTGGAGTACGCAGGGAAAGATGAATCATATTATGGACAACTTGATTGCATCCGGTCAGTGTGTGCCGATGCTCGTGGTGATGGATAGCGGTGATGTGGAAGCTCCGTTCCGGCCGCGTCCGGGAAAAGATGTGAACGAGGAGCGGGCTTTGTATGGCGCCACCTTTTATGACGTTATTCTGAAAGACCTGATTCCTATGATAGACCGGACATTCCGTACGAAAACCGACCGCGAACACCGTGCTATGGCAGGACTCTCGTGGGGAGGACATCAGACTTTCAATACGGTTCTGCCTCATCTCGATAAGTTTTCTTATATCGGAAGTTTCAGCGGGGCGATTTTTGGTCTGGATATGAAGACTTGTTTTAACGGAGTGTTTGCGGATGCGGACAAATTCAATAAGAAAGTGAATTATTTCTTTCTCGGCTGTGGCACGGAGGAACAAATGGGAACAAAGAAGATGGTGGATTCACTCCGGAAACTGGGTATCGAGGTTGATTATTATGAATCGCAAGGCACAGCGCATGAATGGCTCACGTGGAGACGTTGCCTGAAAGAATTTGTACCACATTTATTTAAACACTGAAAATAGCATGAAAATGAAATCTACATTTATTGCAGCCACATTGTTGCTCGTTTCGGTTATGACCGAAGGAGGACTGTCGGCACAAAACCCGATTGTGCAAACTTGCTTTACTACAGACCCGGCCCCTATGGTGCACGACGGCACCTTGTATGTGTATACGGGACACGATGAAGACAAAGCGGATTTTTTCTGGATGCAGGAATGGCGTGTATATTCTACCAAAGATATGGTGAACTGGACCGATCACGGCTCTCCTCTTGCCATCGAATCATTCGACTGGGCGGACGACCGTGCCTGGGCAGCACAGTGCATCGAACGTAATGGTAAGTTTTATTGGTATGTCTGCCTGCATTCCAAACTTTCCAATACGATGGCAATCGGTGTGGCGGTAGGCGATTCGCCTGTCGGTCCTTTTAAAGATGCCATCGGCAAACCGCTTCATGACGGGAGCTGGGACTATATTGATCCTACGGTCTTCATTGATGATGACGGTCGTGCTTATCTGTATTGGGGAAATCCGAATATCTATTATGCAGAACTGAATGACGACATGATTTCCTTGAAAGGTGAAGTGGGCAAACTGGAACAAACTGTTGAGAGCTTTGGTGCACCCAATCCGGAAAAGCGTGTCAAAGGTGTTAAGTATAAAGATACTTATACAGAAGGTCCATGGCTTCATAAACGGGAAGGAAAATACTATCTTCTTTATGCTGCCGGAGGTGTACCCGAACATATTGCCTATTCCATGAGTGACGGACCTCTTGGCCCGTGGAAGTATATGGGAGAAATCATGCCTTTACAAGATACGGGCTCGTTTACTAACCATTGTGGAGTGATAGACTATAAAGGCAATTCTTATTTCTTCTATCATACGGGTAAGCTGCCGGGTGGTGGAGGCTTCGGGCGAAGTGCGGCGGTGGAGCAATTTAAGTATAACGCTGACGGCACTTTCCCGATTATTAATGCTACCCGGGAAGGGGTGTCACCGGTAGGTACGCTCAATCCTTACGAAAGGGTGGAAGCTGAAACAATTGCTTTTTCTGAAGGTGTGAAGTCCGAACCAAATGTGAAAACCGGTATATATATATCTGAAATTCATAATGGAGATTATATAAAGGTACGTGAAGTGGATTTCGGCAATAAATCCCCCAAACGGTTCACTGCTACCGTTGCCAGTGCCCTTCGTGGCGGGACACTTGAAGTACGTACAGACAGTATAAGCGGACCATTAATTGCGGAACTGACTATTCCTTCAACGGGAGGTTGGGAATGCTGGAAAACATTGCGGACTGATATTGTAAAACCGGTCACAGGAATACAAGATATTTATTTTGTATTCAAAGGACGTAAAGGCTGCAAACTTTTTAACTTCGACTGGTATAGGTTTAGTAAATAATTACTCTCAAGCTTTGTGAATAAACGAAAGATTCATCATGGTCTTTCGTTTATTTATGTACTTTTGTATATGAATACACTTTTCGGTATTCATATTGATTTATGACACATGATGATATTATAAAAATAACGCAAACGGCGGAAAGTGCTGTATTGGAATTTAAGGAAACGACCGGTCAATTAGAACGTGGTATGGAGACTCTCTGCGCATTCCTTAATGCACGAGGAGGGACTGTGCTATTCGGTGTAAGTGATAGCGGTAGAATCAAAGGACAAGATATAAGCGACAAAACCAAGCGCGACATAGTTGAAGCTATCCGGCGGATTGAACCGACAGCGCCTATTGAAATTTCTTATGTTTCTGTTCTCAATACCGATAAATTCGTCGTGGCTCTCAAGGCTGAAGAACTGTCTTATTTACGCCCTTTTACATATAAAAGCCGGGCATATCAACGCATAGAAAGCGTAACTACTGCTATGCCGCAGGAAATGTACAATCAATTGTTGATGCAGCGTGGCGGTGCTTATTGTTGGGAAGCGATGACCAACGTGAACCTGAAAATCGAAAATCTTGATGAAAACGCCATAATGGGTGCAGTAAGAGCCGGCATTCGGAGCGGGCGCTTGCCTGAAGCTACTATACGTGAAGAAATTCCTGCTATCCTCGAAAAGTTCAACTTACTGTATGACGGGAAGTTGAATAATGCCGCCGTCGTGCTTTTTGGAAATAAATTTTATGACTATCCACAATGTCTGTTGAGGTTGGCTCGCTTCAAAGGAACAGGTAAAGAAGAGTTCATTGACAATCAGCGCGTACAAGGTAATATTTATAAGCTACTGGATGCCGCTATGGCTTTCTTCTTCAAACATCTTTCTATTTCTGGCAAAATCGAAGGGCTTTATCGGGAAGAAGAATTAAGTATTCCTTATAAGGCATTGAGAGAGAGTTGTATTAATGCTTTTTGTCATAGAGCATACGGCCATCCGGGTAGTTCGGTCGGAATCGCTATCTATGATGATCGAGTAGAGATTGAAAATACAGGAACTTTTCCTGCTGATGTGACATTGGAGAATTTGTTAAAAGAACATCATTCCAAACCTCAAAATCCGCTTATTGCTAATGTATTGTATAAAAGTGAGATTTTGGAAAGCTGGGGACGGGGTATTGGACTCATGATGAGTGAATGTCGTCGTGTCGGTATTCCTGAACCGGAATTTCATACTGATGGAAGTTTTGTATGGGTGGTGTTCAGATATGAAGAAGAGAACACCAATAAGCATCCGACAAGCATCCGACAAGCACCCGACAAGTACCCGACAAGCACCCGACAAGTAAAGACTCTTGTCGAGTTGATTGGTGAAGATATGTTTTCTGTAAAGGAACTGATGGGATTAATGCAATTGAAAGACCGAGAGAACTTCTTGAACAATTACCTTAATCCGGCAATAGAAGCTGGTCTGGTTGCACCATTGTATCCGGAAAATCCCAAACACCCTAAACAGAAATATCACTTGACGGAAAAAGGAAAAGAATAGTCGGAATAATATAGGTAACTATAATTCTTGAAGATTATTCTTTCTTCCCCAACTGCTCTTTCATATACATTGAAGGCGGCATTCCATACAATTCTTTGAATGTTGTCGAGAAATTATTAGGATCAGTGAATCCTGTTAACATGGCTATCTCGGATATGGTATGCTGTTTTTCGGACAATAAACGAGCGGCTTCTTTTAAACGTATATTACGTATAAAGTCACGGGTTGTCTGGTTGGTGAGCTCCTTGAGTTTCCTGTGAAGATGTACGCGGCTGATACCTACTTCGGTGGTGATTGTCTCTATTGTCAAGTTAGGGTTACCGATGTTTTCATTGATCACTTTCATAATACGTTCCATCAATTTCTCATCGGGTGATTTCACTTCCAGTTTCTGAACCTTGTTCTCCAGATTTTGCTGGCCTGTAAATACTTTGCGTAACTGCTGCCGTGTATTAATCAGATTTTCTACCGTCTTTTGCAGAATTTCGATATTGAATGGCTTCATGATATAGGCGTCGGCTCCTGTATTCAGACCTTCAAGGTTGTCTTCTTCCCTCGTTTTCGCGGTAAGCAAAATGACTGGGATATGGTTGAGGTTTACATTCTGCTTGATCTTCCGGCATAAGGTGAGTCCGTCCATTTCGGGCATCATGATGTCACTAATGACTAAATCCGGAGTCTTCTTAAATATTTGCTCTAATGCTTCTTTACCATTACGGCTTTCCATGATATGAAATTTGTCCCCAAACTCCTTCGCTATATAATTTCGGATTTCTTCGTCGTCTTCTACAACTAATACGCGATATTTAGTTTTTACCCTGACTTTCTTTTCTTCCTCATTTTCTATAATGGGAGAGATGACAGGAACAGTTGGTACGGTTACTGTTACCTTTTGCTCATTGTTGTCAACTTCTTCAGGTCGTAGATGCTTGTTACCCAACGGTAATCGGATAATAAAACGGCAACCCGGTTGTTCTTTATTATTTTCTACATAGATAATTCCATGATGTAATTCCACTAATGAACGAGTAAGATGTAATCCTATTCCTGTTCCGCCTTTCGGATTCTGTTGGCTGTTACGGATCTGATAGAAACGTTCGAAGATATGTTCTTTTTCCTGTTCATCGATGCCTGTTCCGGTATCCGCGATAATTATTTCGGCATATTGTTTCAAGGGATCGGGCAGTGTATTATCTTCTCCCGTACGGATGGTAATATCTATGTTTCCTTTTTCAGGAGTAAACTTGAAGGCATTAGACAGAATATTCAGGATAATCTTATCAAAATTACCTGTGTCTACCCATACATTCAGTTCCCGGAGCGTACTGTGAAGTTGTAGTTGGATATTTTTTGTATTTGCCTGTTGACCGAAAGTTGTACATAAATCTTCTATAAAAGGAATAATATTGGTCTCCCGGAACATCAGGAACATTTGTCCTTTATCAATTTTCCGAATATCCATTAGTTGATTGACAAGATTCAGAATACGTTCCGCATTTCTGTAGATAATATGATATATTTTCAGGCGTTCATTGTTCTCCTCATTCTTAATCAGTTTCTGTAGAGGGCTGATGATTAGAGACATCGGAGTGCGTATTTCATGAGAGATGTTGATAAAGAACTGCAATTTTGCTTCATTGATTTGTTCGGCATGGATATGTTGCAGCATTTCCTGATGCATTCTGTACCGATGTCTGATCTGAAGAATAATGATAAATATAATGGTCAGTAATAATAAGGAGTAGATAACTTTGGCCCACCATGAAGCATACCATGCAGGAGATATAAAGATGGTAATTTCTTTTATATTTGAATACACAGTGTTGTCTTTTGCTCTGATTTTAAAGTTATAGGTACCGGGTTTCAGATTGCTGAATGAGATACGGTTTACACCTTTGGGCAAACTAATCCATTTTTCATCGTTGATAGAATAAAGGTAGTTGATGTGTTCGGGGGCATTTAATTCCAGAGTGGCAAACTCGATACTGAACACATTGTCTTTATGGGATAGATAAAACTCTTTTGCGTTGAATACAGGGCAGTTGATAATATTGTGAATACCGGATTTCATTCCTTTTCTAACCGGATTGTTATGCAGGAAAAAGTCGGTAATCCGGATATTCCATGTTTTTGCCGGATTGATAATGTCTTGCGGATTGAAATAGGTGATACCATTCATTCCGCCAAACCAGATAATACCTTGTTTATCTTTGAAGGAGGCATTCTTGTAGAACTCATTTCCCTGTAATCCGTCGCTGACATAATAATTGATAAATTTGTCGTTTTTCTTTTGGAATTGGGAAATTCCGGCATTGGTGCTTATCCAAAGAAAATCTTTTCCATCTCCTTGTATGGCATATATTGTATTACTGGGCAATCCGTCTGCAGTAGTATAAGTGGTTAGTTCTTTCGTATTTTTATTCCAACCGGATAATCCTTCGGAACTGCCCAACCAGACAACTCCTTCGTCATCTTCAAAGATTGAATAAATAACATTTTGTGAGAGTATCTTATGACTTTGAAAATCAGGACTGTCAAGGTCTATACAGTTGACGCCGTCATAAGTTCCGACATACAGCTTATTATCATCGGAATAGTGCAGGCAACCTATCCATTCGTTGATTAGAGATGTCTGAGATTGTACGGATGTAAATTCTTTCGTTTTCAGGTCATAGTAGAACAAACCGAATCCCATTGTCGCAATCCAGAGACGCTTGTTTTTATCTTCTGCGAAATCATATACACGTTGTATATAGTTGTTGTTCTTATCTACCAGTTTGTACTGGTAATCGCATAATCCTGTCTGTTTGTTCAGTTTTCCCATACCGTTGATAAAGGAGCCAATCCACATATTGTGTTCGGAGTCTTCATACAATTTAATAACAGTTGAGGGTACTGAATGAGGATGGGTGGTGTGTGAGAAATGTTTTGCCGGCTCCAATTTTTCTGTAAGGGCATAAATACCGTCGTTATCCGTTCCCACCCATAGAGTCCCGTTATTATCTTTGCAGAACGAAGTAATGCAACAGGATCCTATGCAATTTTTATCTGTTGATTTATGTCCGATATACTTAAAGCTGTTGGTGCGGGCTGGGATTAATATAACTCCTTTCTGGTAAACTGCTAACCATAAGTTACCCGAATTGTCCTTTAGGATGGAGTGTATTTTCGAGTTCCCCGAATCGAAATAATTATTGTCAAACTTGTATTCGGAGATTTCGTGTGTTCGGATATTATAAATGACTACTCCCTTGCCGTCAGTGCCGATATACAATTCATTGGGTATCCCGGAATAAAGGAAACAAACAGGAAGTTCGCCTTTCTCTTTCAAATCGATTGGAACAAAGGTTTTACGTTCTTTATCGTAAATGAATAGTCCTTTTCGTATACTTCCTACATAGATGTTGCCTCGTTGATCCTCACATATACTTTTGACGTATCCGTTGTCTTTAGACAAGTGTAACGTAAGCTGATTGTCGGGAGTGAGTTGATATACTCCTTCTTCCCCTTTTGCCATCCATACATTTTGTTTTTTATCTTCAAACAGGCTTCCGGGTGAAGTGACTGCAATATCGACTTTCCGGACAGTCAACAGATGGTCTTTGATGTCCAGCTTGCACAACACATTTCCGGATACCCATATCTCTCCGTTTTTTCGCTCGATGAAAGAATTAATGTTGCTTTCAAGCGTTTCTCCGGTATCTTCCAATTTGGCAAGTGGAGTAAAATTGTCCGTGGCCGGATCATACATTTGAATTCCTATATATGTGCCGATAAGCAAATGACCTTTGCTGTCTTCAAAAACAGTACGAACAAAATTGTGGGCTAACGAATGTTCGTTATTGGGCTCATGTTTGTATATGGTAAATTTAGCACCGTCATAACGGTTCAGACCATCTTCTGTTGCAATCCAAATGAAGCCGTTCCGGTCTTGATATATTTGATTAATCAGACTACTGGAGAGCTCTTTGTCAGTAGTGAATAACTTAGGAGATTGCCCGTTGCATAACAAAGAAAACAATAATAATAGAAAAGTCAATACATTTCTCATAGTCAATAGATCGTTGTTGGTAGTACAAAGAAAACTAAAAACCTACATATAACCTAATAAAAGATGAATATTTTCATTAGGCTCCGGGAGTACAATCGGATGTTGTAACATCGTTTGTAAATAATGTAACATGAGAAAAGATTTACCTCTCGTTATGTATTATTGTTTTCCTTCGGTTGTACTTACAATATAGGTTTTACCGGGCTTTGTTTCAATGTCATATTCATAAACCTTCTGCAGTTTGGGAGATTGCGCACTTACCCCTTTGGCTACAAGAGGTCGTTTGATAGGAGTGGTGGCGAATAATCTATTTGAGCACTCTTTCCCGTTTACTTGTTTTAAGCCTTTCCCTTTCAGTGGGACATAAGACCGGATGCGGAGCGTACCGCCTATATTCGATCGGATGATCGCTTTATTTAACACATTGTTTTTCCACTCCATATCGACAGTAAAGTTTCCACGTGCCACCAGCCCCTTCACACTTCCTTCTTCCCATGCATCAGGCAATGCTGGCAATAAATGTACGGCACCGTCATGACTTTGGAGCAACATTTCCGCTACTCCGGCTGTATAACCGAAATTACCGTCAATCTGGAAAGGCGGATGGGCATCCAGCATATTGGGATAGGTACGCCCGTTCGGATATTCTTTAGCCAAGTGATCGTTGGGCAATAGTTGAATCATATTTTTGATAATTTGGAAGGCATGGTTTCCATCCAGCATACGTGCCCAGAAATTGACTTTCCAGCCGATACTCCAACCGGTAGCCTTATCACCGCGTTGAAGCAATGTGTTTCTTGCTGCCTGGAATAACTCGGGATTCGAGTATGGAGAAATTTGATTACTCGGATATAGCCCGTACAAATGTGAAATATGACGGTGCTCGTCCTTGGGATTGTCAACATCTTCCAGCCATTCTTGTAGTTGGTTATGTTTTCCTATTTGCATAGGTGGCAACTTCTCTAGTGTTTGTTTGAGAGAATCTTGGAAAGAGGGGGCTTCGCCTGCGATGTATGAAGCCAATAAGGTATTATACAGCGCATCGAAAGCAATCTGATTGTCCATGGTGCAACCGGCCGTGATAGGTCCGTGTTCCGGCGACACAGAAGGCGACACTACCAACCATTTATACACTGGATGTTCTACCAAGAAATCCATGTAGAACTGCGCTGTTCCTTTCAGGATGGGATAGTACTCTTTCAGGAACTCTTTATTTCCTGTAAAGAGGTAATGTTGCCAGATATGTTGTGCTAACCAGGCTCCCCCACTAGGCCACATGCCGGCTGCAGCAAAGTCTACAACTCCGCAAATTCGCCATAAATCAGTATTATGATGCGCCATCCATCCCCTACAATCATACATGGTTCGGGCTGTTTCTGCTCCTGTGACGGATAAATCTTTCAACATAGAGAATAGCGGACTATGTGTTTCACTTAAATTAGTGACTTCTGCCGGCCAATAGTTCATTTCTGTATTAATGTTGATGGTGTATTTACTATCCCAAGGTGCATGTGTGCTGTTATTCCATATTCCTTGCAGATTAGCCGGTTGTCCACCCGGTTGCGAAGAAGAAATCAGTAAATAACGTCCATAATGGAAAAGTAGAGCTGCCATTGCCATGTCTTCCCCATTTCCGAAGTTTTCAATTCGTTTGGGAGTCTCCAGTTGGGAAGTTTTGCCTGTCGGTAATGTAAGGCGTACACGGTCAAATTGTTTTTTATAATAAGCGATATGGCTTTTGAGAGCTTTTTCGTAAGGTATTTGCATTGCTCTTTTCAGATATTCGCTGGTCCGTCGGGATTCATCGGCGCTGACATCCTGGTAGTTTACGTAGTTGGTTGCTGCCGATATATAAAGGGTGGCTTCTGTTCCTTCATTAATTTGGAGCGTATTTCCTGCTGGGCGGAGAGTGCCATTCGTTTTTACCAGGATTTGACATTCTGCCCGTAGTGCGGCTTTCAAACCTTCCTGCTCCTTCCCTTGACAGGTGACGGTCAGCTGATCATTCTGAACATTCACCTTATGTACTAGAGGGCAGTTATATGCAATAGTAAAGTTCAGTGCGTTTGCTTTACTTGCTTTGATATGCATAATAATGACATTATCAGTAAATGAAGCAAAAGTGGTGCGGGTATAAGTGACGTCATCCACTTGATAACGGGTAGTTGTCGTTGCATTCTCCAGATTCAGATCGCGGTAAAAGCCGGATGCGTTTTGGTGTTCCGGAAATTCCAGGTAAAGACTACCTAATGTCAGATAGCTCATTCCGTGTTGCTGGGTTAAGAAGTTGGCGTCAATGAGTCTTTGCGCTTCCTTGTTTCTCCCTTCAAAAATCAGTTTGCGTACAATCGGTAGCACATGTACGGCATTCGGGTTATTATTATTGTATGGAGAACCTGCCCAAAATGTTTCTTCGTTGAGTTGTAGTTCTTCGCGTTCGATTCCGCCATATACCATGGCTCCAAGACGGGAGTTGCCAATAGGGAGAGCTTCCGACCAATTTTGTGCAGGTTGACTATACCACAGTTTCAGGTCCTGTCCTGAAACAAGGTTGCTTATTAATAGGAATAATACAAAAAAAGTGTTTCTGTTCATATTGTATGGATTTGTAGCAAAGGTAGCTCATTTACCAATACAAAAGGCAAAAAACTGTTTCTGAAATCTACCTTGGAAGTAACTTCTTTCCATATTTATGTTACTAATATATATGTTGTATGTTCCAAATGATAAAATAATAACTGCCGGTTTCTTTTTGATTTATTATCAGCCTTGCCCTCTTGTCATATAGCTTATTTGCAGGCTGATTAAGTGGGAGGTATAAAAAGAGAAGCTGGTATAGTTGCGTTGGGATGCCGGTATCGTTCCATTAAAGTACCGGTATCATTAATTTCCCACGGCCGTGACAAGATCTTCCCACGGCCGTGGTAGGAACTCTTCACGGCTGTGGGAAGAAGCTACCACGGCCGTGAAGAATTAAGTATACCGGTATCCTGATCGAACAATAGTTATTGAATGATATAAGTATGCCGGTTGTATGACGGATGTTTAATGGAGGCTTTTCTTGAAAAGTAAGTAAAGCTGGATAGGAGATATGGGAGAGCAAAATCATAAAATAATAGGCTGACAATAAAACTTATAAAATGTTATTGTCAGCCTATTGTCAGGGCTTATTGTCAGCATCTAATGGATTGAAAATCATTTATCTAATGAATAGGAATGACGGCTGACAATAAGAACTGCAAAATTTATATGTAAATATAATCAGTGTGTAGTAATTGACTTGTTTCTACATGGATCTTTTTATCTATTATCTCTCTTGCTTTTCGATTCATTCATAAACAGATAAGATTTCTTGTAGCCTCCGTAGTCTACAACCAACTTTTCCAGCACGATGCCCGGATCAAGAGGTTTGAAAATTAGTGTCTGCATGCCGTCTGATGTATTCGGCACATTCAGTTTGACCTTTTTCTCGACGATACGTCTTGCAACTGTCGGATAGTATATGCTATACACATTTTCGGGAAGTTCATTCAAATTCTGATTGAAATTGATAGTCTGTTCCTTCGCCCCTTCGAATCCGATACTGTACTCATGTCCTTTCCGGTCGTGGAAAGCAAGAGTCGATTTCACTATCACGTGAACAGTCACTTTGTCGACTCCTTTAGGCAATTTTATTTTGTAGGAGATAGAAGCTCCGTCGGTCGGCTGGGTATAAGGCATCAGAGCCATGCCGCTAAGGGTTCGTCCCATGTAGGGGATCACTGTCCATTCCGTACTTGGTGCTGCTTTAGTGCTGTAATAGTGTTCGGCTTCCATAGCTACATATCCGTCTTGTCCGGTGAAGACGTATCCGCCGACAGCCTTTTCCGGATGCTTGATTCGGTAGGTTTGTGGTAGTGTATCAGCGGGGAAATTATCATTCCATGAGGTATAACCGATATGTTTCTGAATCATCATGTTCTTCCATTTACCGCCGGACATAACATTGTTATAATCGTCACTCAATGCTTTATCCCGTGCAAAAGCCTGTTCCACTTTATCTGCCCATTCGTTAGTTTGCGGATTGTTTTCTTTGTACAATTTATGGTTCATGGCTTGTGCATAATACATCTCGTACAGGTTTGCCATGGCTTGAACAGGGAAGAGGATTAATTGCTTGTAGGCATCTTTATATTCCGGTTTCAATGATATGTATTGTCTCAAAGCTTCCGCTTCCAGTTTCAGATATTCATCAGATACTTGTTTCCATTCGCCGGTCTCCAGGTTATAAGTATTCCGGTCGAGCATTTCTCCCGTTACGCGACCGTTATATTTGCTGTACAGGTTTAAGATTCGCATAGCTTCATCCGCTTGATCTTCGCCAAACTGCTGTGCGCAGAAACGACGGGGATGGTCCAGCAAGTTGGAGACGTTGAATTGCTTGGGATTCCATGCCATATCCATGAAGAGCGTGATCGGATATTCCATTGGTTTCAAATCGCCTACATTCAGTATCCACAGCTTTTCTACTCCGTAATCGTATGTGAGTTGAAGTTGCTCCCACATATTTTGTATAGGGGTTACGTTCAGCCATTTGGAGTTTCTCGGAGCACCTACGTAGTCTACATGGTAATACATGCCCCAACCGCCCGGATGCTTACGTTCCTTGGCATTTGGCAGACGGCATACATTGCCCCAATTGTCATCACATAATAGCATGATAACATCATCGGGCACACGCATACCTTTATCATAGTAATCCAGTACTTCTTTGTATAGTGCCCAGACTTGCGGGGTTTCTTTGGCAGGACGTTTAGTCACCTTTTCAATAATTCTGCGTTGGTTCTTTACTATGTCTTCCAGTAGTTTCACGTTGGTGTTTTCGCTCATGGCTGCGTCACCGTCTCCGCGCATACCGATGGTTACGATATCTTCTGTGCCCTGCATCCGTTCGATACCTTCACGGAAAAACTGATCGATCACTTTTTTGTTAGTTGTATAATCCCATGCACCATATTCTTTGCGCTTGCGTGACCATTCCTGATGGTTGCGTGCCATCGGTTCGTGGTGGGACGTGCCGATAATGACTCCCATTTCATCAGCAGTCTTACTATTCTCCGGGTCGTCTGCATAGAAAGCCCAACTCCACATGGCAGGCCAAAGAAAATTACCTTTCAGGCGTAATATCAGTTCGTAAACTTGTGTATAAAAACGGTGGTCACCGTAGTTTGTGCCGTAGGTTTGTTTTACCCAACCAGTCAGACAGGGCGCTTCATCATTCAGGAAGATACCGCGGTAGGTCACCGCAGGTTCTCCGTCTGTATACTGTCCCGGCTTTACATATACATTCTGTTGCTTTCGGATAGGGACGTCTGCCCACCAATACCAGGGAGATACCCCCATTTGTTCGGAAAGTTCATAGATACCATAGATCGTACCGCGTCTGTCGCTGCCGATGATAACCACTGCTTCATCTACTCCTTCACAGGGATTAGTGACAACTTGCAGGATATATTTCTCGTTTTTCCCTTCCAGCTCTTTTTTATCTATTTTGTTTGCAGCTATCAGTTTTTTTACAAAAGGAGTACTATAGGTACCTACAATGACACAGTGTTTCGAACTTACGTTTGTTAAGAGCACAGGCTTCGTTCCGCATACTTGTAGGATGTCTTGCCTGAGATTGTCGATAGCTATCAATACCCCTTTGTTTTCGGAAGGGTCCACATATACCGGACAAGGAACTCCTTGGGATATCAACGGAAAATGATTATCGGTCGGTGTGAATACTACGAATTGTTCAGCGGCAAATGCTGCTATACTCACAACAGAGAGGTAGAAGAATAGAAATAATCTTTTCATGGTTTCAATATTTAATAATTTGTTGTTAATCATTGATCTTACGTTTCACTGTAACCGGATATTCTACTTTGTAGATAATTGGTAATTGAAAAGTATATAACAGCAGGCTCAAAATGATGCAAATATCCTTCTTCATAAATACTATATTTAATGAAATTATCTTCTTTGTGTCTTAAATTCCAAAAATGGTTTATTTTTTGTCTGTACTGTGACACGATGCAAAGATAGTTGGTATTGATAAGAACGGGCTTTGGGTATGTTTCAATTATTTATACTGTTGATACCAATTTGCTTTTTCTTGAAGTTTTTTCTTCGGAGATAAAATGAAGAAGTGTGAACAAACCGGTTTGTTCAATAAATGTTTTTGATTTTGTTTCAAAATCTTTTTGTATTGTATCTATGAGGCTGTCGGATGAATAATGATGGTTAATGTGTCATATTCCGTATTAATAAGATTGGTATGTGATGCGTATAATATAAGTTGGTTAAACAAGAGTAAGTAGAGATTTTAATGATCTTGAGAATATCGGTAAGCGTCAATTGCATTCTTAACCGAACCATGTAACAGTAACAATTTTTGTGCATGGTCATGATTTAATCCTAGTTCCTCCATAATCATCCTGGTGCCTCTTTCTACCAGTTTATGATTACTAAGCTGCATATTTACCATCTTATTTCCTTTCACCCGTCCAAGTTGAATCATCACCGACGTACTAATCATATTCAGAATCATTTTCTGTCCGGTGCCTGATTTCATCCGGGAACTGCCTGTCACATATTCCGGCCCTACAATCATTTCGATGGCGACATCCGCTTCTGCTGCCATTGGAGAATCGGGATTACTGGTGATACAACCTGTCAGGACACCGTGTTTACGGGCTTCCCGTAAAGCACCGATTACGTACGGGGTAGTGCCGGAAGCGGCAATGCCGATAACGGTGTCTTTTTCGTTGATCTGGTGTTCGACGAGTTCTTCCCAACCTCGATTTTCATCATCTTCGGCTCCTTCTACCGGATTGCGCAGGGCTGTATCGCCTCCTGCAATCAGTCCGATAATCCAGTTGGGAGACATTCCGAAAGTAGGAGGGATTTCGGAAGCATCCAATACTCCCAGGCGACCGCTTGTGCCGGCCCCCATATAAAAGATGCGTCCGCCTTGTTTCATGCGGGGTACAATCTGATTGACAAGCTCTTCAATTTGTGGAATAGCCTTTTGTACGGCTAACGCTACTTTCTGATCTTCCTGGTTGATATCTTCTAATATCTCTCGCACAGATTTCTTTTCCAGATGATCGTAAAAGGACGGTTGTTCGGTTATCTGCATTTTTATAATTACTGGTTATAAATTACAATAGGTAAAAGAATTATTGTTGATGGTATTGAATCAGTCCTTCCATCGGACTTTGAAGAATCTTACCGATCTGAATACCTGTTGTTTGCGCAGCCTCCTGCAAAATCTCCTTGTAACAGTGAGCTACGGAACCAATAAAATGTACTGGATATTGCTTATAATCATATTGCATCACGTTTCTGCGGAGAAAAGCGATAAAGCTGTTGAGTACTAGTGAACGGATAGCCGGTTCTTCCAAGTGCTGTGCAAGGAAAGGGGAGAGACTAGCCAGAAAACGGTTCGGAAAGGGTTGGCGGTAAACGCGGTCGATGATTTCGGGGGCCGTCAGGTCGAACTGTTTTAAGAAAGCTTCTTTGATGGCGGGTGGAAGCTGGTTTTTCAGTACATCGCCTACCAGTAGTTTTCCTAAGACTGCGCCGCTTCCTTCATCTCCCAGGATGAATCCAAGAGGGGAGATGTTGTTGACAATCTCTTCACCGTTGTAGAAACAGGAATTGGAACCTGTGCCGAGGATGCAGGCAATCCCTGCTTCATGTCCGCATAGTCCGCGGGCAGCGGCAAGCATATCCGAGTAGGCTTTGATGTTTCCGATGACGGGCAGGCTGTCGGCAATAGCCCGCCGGAGGACGGGAGCCTTTTCGGGAGTGCAGCCTGCACCATAAAAAAAGACGGAGTTGATCGTTCCTTCCGGTAGTTGTGGCAGAAGGGAATGTGTCAGCTCTTGTTGAATTTCTTCTTCTGATTGGAAGAAGGGATTAATTCCCTTCGTTCCCATTCGTTTGATTGGGGTGTCGTTGAAAACGATGCACCAGTCGGTTTTTGTAGAACCACTATCTGCAATGAGTATCATATCTTTGAGTTTTTTATTGTTTCTTTCCGAAAGAATCCTCCAGTCGGTTGCGAATCATTAATGAGGCGACGATACCGGGCAGGGTACAAATACAAACCCAGATAAAGAAGTTTGTGTATCCGAGATGTTCCTGTATCCATCCGGCAGGCATACCGGGAATCATCATGCCCAGTGCCATAAATCCGGTTCCGATAGCATAGTGTGCCGTTTTATGTTCACCTTCTGCTATATAAATCAGATATAGCATATAAGCGGTAAAGCCGAAACCATACCCCAACTGTTCGATCGCTACACAAATGGCTATAAATATAGGATTGTCCGGGGTGGCGGCAGCCATCCATACATATAATAGATCGGGAATGTTGATGGCTAATGCCATGGGTAATATCCATTTCTTGAATCCGTCACGGGAAACGAGGAAACCACTAATGATTCCACCGAGCAATAAAGCTATGACACCTATGGTACCGTAGATCATTCCGACAGTTGCTGTGGATAAACCCAGTCCACCTTTATCGGTCGTGTCGAGCAGGAAAGGAGAAGCTATTTTGGCTAACTGTGATTCTCCCAACCGGTAGGTGAGGAGGAAAAAGAACATGAGACCGAGGTTCTTTTTCTGAAAGAATGTGACAAAGGTCAGGAGGAAATCTCCCAACAACTTACCCGGTGTGAGTCCGGGACGTTTAATGTCCGAATCAGGATGGGGGAGGATAAGCCGATGATAGATAGTAAGAGCCAGAAATAATCCGGCAAGGAGGTAGAATGTAATACTCCATGCCAAGGGAATATTGTTCTGTGATGTTTCCAGCCATCCTGCCAGCATGACTAGAATTCCCTGCCCGAAAATATTGGCAAGCCGATAAAACGTATTTCGAATACCGACAAAGAAAGATTGTTCTTTATTATTGAGCCCGAGCATATAGAAACCGTCTGCAGCGATGTCATGCGTAGCGGAACTGAACGCCAACAACCAGAAAAAAGCAAGAGTCAACTGTACATAATGAGCCGTTGGAATAAAGAAGGCTATTCCTGCAAATCCGGCAGCGATGAAACCTTGCATGGCAATAATCCAGGCGCGTTTCGTTTTCACCAGGTCGACGAAAGGACTCCATAGCGGTTTGATAGTCCAGGGAAGATAGAGCCAGGAAGTATATAAGGCTATTTCCGTATTGGATAATCCCAAACGCTTGTACATGATAACAGCAATCGTCATTACCGCTACGTATGGCAGCCCTTCTGCGAAGTAGAGGGTGGGTATCCAGCTCCAGGGATTTCTTTTTGTAGTGGGTGTTGTCATGGTATTATTCTTTTTTATTGATATTGTTTTTCGAGCGTACTGCCGGGGTAATAGTGAGACAGTATTTCTTCATATTTGTAACCTTGCTCTCCCATTACGGCAGCACCAATCTGGCAAAGTCCTACTCCATGCCCCCATCCGGCTCCGGTAAGGATGAATCGTGAAGGGATTTTATCCTCTTTATGTCCTTTTTCCTCATATTCCTTGTCTACTACGAAGGCGGAACTATACAGATGAGAAGTAGATAAGGTACGGCGTATTTCCAACTCTTTTCCAATGATGAGTGTCTGTAAGGTTCCTACAATCTTTAGTCGGACAAGACGTCCGGATGTTCCCCGTTCTATAGGAATTAAATCCAGAATTTGTCCGAAGTCAATTCCCGAACGTTGATGAATCAGTGTTGAAAGTTCTTGTTGGGTATAACTGACTTTCCAACGATAGAAGTCTGCTGTTTCCTGATCGTAGTTGTTTAGTACTTGGCTTAGAATTTTCTTATCCTGCGTATTACAAAAAGCAACAGGTGAGGTACGTATCCATTTATCAGCTTCCGCCTCTATGTTCAAATCGGGAAGTTGTTTTTCAGTCTTGCTATCCCGTTGTCTGATTAGATAAGGATGCTTTACGTTTTCCCAACAATTTTGGAACTCTTCAAAAGCTCCGCCACAACATTTAGAGAAACGGGCATCACAAATCGCTCCTTTATACATCAGCACTTCCCCCCGCGTGGCGGAGACTGCTTCGATGGCTTGCGGTGTTGAGGCTCGTGTAATTCCCTGATAACGCTGGCAATGATCATCGGCACATACATCGAAATTTCTATGTGCTTCATGGTCATACCACTTAATAAATGAAGAATTAGGAATGAAGAATGAAGAATTGGCTGCGCTGTCTTTTTGCAAAGTTCTTTTAAATTCTTCATTCTTCATTCTTAATTCTTTATTTTTTTCGAGTAGCCAGCTTCGGGAGATGACGGCGTGAGCCTTTAGTAGTTCTAAAGAAGCTGTTGCGCTCATTTCGGATGAAATTACACTGGTAAGATATTCTTCAATGGAAATCACATTGATGGCGGTTAGTTGTTCTCCTTCGATGATAATCTTTAATTCCCCTTTGAATTTCTGGACTTCTTTGCGTTCCCAATGGAAGTTGATTCCGATGGTCACATCTTTCAGTTCAAAGAAAGCATGTGCATTTTGTGGAGGAATGAAGGATAATTCGTCGTACTCTTTCCCTTGCCAATGAATCTTCCCATCCTGATAAATAACTTTCTGTGTCCCGGAAATTTCCGTTCCGACAGAAGAACTAAATTTCACCGGGAAAGAGAATTCAATCTCTTTCCCGGAAAGGATACCAACTGTTATTTGAGGTTGAGTCATAATACAGCCTTAATACGTTCTAATATTTTTTGCAGTTTTTCTTTGGATATAGATATTTCCCGATAGATCTCATATACCTTTTCAGGAGTCAGTTTCTCCATATCCTCTTCACGTACTATAGGGAATATGCCGTTCATTTCAGCAATAGCAGGACTGATGAGAATTTGTTCGTCTCCTTTTGCGTAATAGCAGTCAGGACGATGTTTGCTGCGTAAGAAGATAATACAATTGTAAGGGTGTTCGGTCACTGACTCAAATTCATCGTCATAGTTCTTTCCAAAATCCTCTTTGGTGCGTTCCAAACCATACCAGGCAAGAATATTCATCATTGGTTCTTTTCCGTTATTATTGGCAGCTAAAATGTCGTAAATCAGATGAAAGGTTTTCGACATTGTTGTCTTGTTTTTCGCCTGAATCCTGATGAAACTGTACGGGAAATCTTCATAACTAATTTGCACCTTGTCGTTATCTATTAAATCTATGTGATCGCAATATGGTCCTTGCATTCTTTCCTCTTTACTGCAAGCTTGAAAATGGGCATGATCGGGAGCGGAAGCTCCACATTCCGGTCCATTATACAAAAGGAAGTATTCTTCCATAATGTCGGTGAGTTCTATCATATCTTTAAAACGCCCGGCTATGGATTGTGACTTGTGTTCCTTATCTACAATTGTAAAGTGGTGTTTAAATATGGGATAGGGATTAACCAGTATCTGATAATTCCTGTAACTGATGAACTCTTGTTCCTGCGGTCGGTTTGTTTGGCAGAGGAAGCAAGGCCGTGAGTGAATGGAGGCAGTATCTGTCTGTGCGGTAGCCGAAAGAATACGTTTCGGATTAAAGAATAGTTTCGCACTTAAACAATTGTTACCAAACCATTTGGATATTTTTTTTGTTCGTGACCGATACTGTTCCAGTGCTTGGTAATTTTCTTTGGCTAGTTCCCAAGAAAGAGTTTGCTTTTGGAATAAC
>ENA-UESU01001112-UESU01001112.1-human-gut-metagenome-genome-assembly--contig:-NODE-1112-length-20275-cov-11.866373_pt1 | contig 20275 bp, 13 predicted proteins | sample MGYA00243007_ERZ508008 | MGnify/ENA primary metagenome ERZ508008 (study PRJEB26167, sample SAMN06115399) | human gut metagenome | host: Homo sapiens | place: China:Henan | collected 2016-06-23...
GTGTTACTATTCTTGGGAAATGACGAACAAGGACTGAATTATGAAGATAATGCTTTCCGTTATCGTCAGGATTCTACTTTCCTCTACTATTTCGGCTTGTCGTTTGCCGGACTTTCCGCTATCATTGACATCGATGAGGACAAAGAAATCATTTTCGGAGACGAACTGACTATCGATCATATTGTATGGATGGGTACGCAGCCGACTCTGAAAGAGAAGAGTGAACGGGTAGGCATTCGGGAGACGCTTCCTTCCGTCGCGATTATCAGCTATCTACACAAAGCCGTACAAAAAGGTCAGACAGTGCATTATCTTCCGCCTTACCGTCCCGAACATAAGCTGAAACTCATGGATTGGCTGGGTATTCCGCCTGCACGCCAGGAAGGTTCCGTACCGTTTATCCGTGCGGTGGTGGCACAGCGTAATTATAAATCTGCCGAAGAAATTGCAGAAATAGAAAAAGCATGTGATGTGACTGCCGACATGCATATCAAGGCGATGGAAGTGATTCGTCCGGGTATGTACGAATATGAAGTTGTGGCAGAGATGAACCGTGTAGCCGAAATGAATAATTGTGAACTTTCTTTCCCTACAATTGCCACAATCAACGGACAGACTTTGCATAATCATTATCATGGTAATAAAATTAAATCGGGTGACTTGTTTCTGATCGATGCCGGTGCGGAACTTCCATCGGGCTATTGTGGTGATATGTCGTCTACTGTACCTGCCGATAAAACGTTTACTTCGAAGCAACGTGCCGTTTACGAAATTCAGAATGCTATGCATCTGGAATCTGTAAAGGCTCTCCGTCCGGGTATTCCTTATATGGAAGTGTACGACTTATCTGCCCGCGTAATGGTAGAAGGTTTGAAAGGACTGGGTCTGATGAAAGGAAATGCGGATGATGCAGTGCGGGAAGGTGCTCATGCATTGTTCTATCCCCACGGTCTGGGACACATGATGGGACTGGATGTGCATGATATGGAAAATCTGGGCGAAGTGTGGGTAGGCTATAACGGTCAACCCAAGAGCACACAGTTCGGACGTAAGTCTCAACGTCTTGCCATTCCTTTGGAACCGGGCTTTGTACATACCGTTGAACCGGGTATCTACTTCATTCCCGAATTGATTGACATGTGGAAAGAAGGTAAGAAATTCACTGACTTTATCAATTATGACAAATTGGAAGAATATCGTGACTTCGGTGGTATTCGCAATGAAGAAGATTATCTTATTACAGAAACCGGTGCCCGCCGCTTAGGCAAGAAGATACCATTGACTCCGGAAGAAGTGGAAGCTTTGCGATAGTATCAATTTAAGAATGAGTCTAATGAAAAAACTACTATTCTTATTGTGTCTTTTGTCTTGGAGTGCATTGAATGCACAGAAGACGATTAATCGCCCTCCGTTTATAGCAAAGGCAACGGAAACCATTGAGATAGCTGCCGTTCATTTATCGGATACAGCTACCGTGATTGATGTGGATGCAAAATTTACTCCAAAGTACTGGATACGTATTGCCCCTGCTACTTGTCTGGTGGCAGATAATGGTGAACGTTATCAGGTGCGGCAGGGAGTAGGTATTGAGTTGGGACAGGAATTTTGGATGCCAGAATCCGGAGAGGCCACTTTCTCTTTGATATTTCCACCTTTGCCACCATCTGTAAAATCATTCGATTTTGTGGAAGGGGAAGGTGAGAGAGATTTTAATCTTTTCGGTATCAGCCTGACTGGAAAGTTGCCTAAGCTCCAATTGCCTAAAGGTCTAGAGAAGGCAGGAAAAATGACTGCTGTAGCTTTGCCGACTCCTGAAATCAAAGAGGGAACAGCTATCATTAGTGGTCGTATTTTGGATTATAAGCCTTCATTCCGGATGAAAGCTGAATTACATTCTGCTGATTTCTTATCTCCCTATGGACAAAAGAATACAGAGTTAGAGTTGGATGAAGTGGGAAATTTCCATACGGAAATATCAGTCTCACACCCTTCTGTCGCCTATTTAAGTGTGGGTGGATCTGTTGTTTCTTTTTTGTTGTCTCCGGGTGGAGAAACCAAGGTTACCGTAAATCTTCGTGAAATGACGCGTGCTTCCAGTCGTTTACAGAAAGACACGAAGGCTGAAGGGAAGAAGGTTTATTTTGAAGGACTGAATGCAGGATTGAATACGGAAATGAATTCCGGACTGGAAATTCCTCTTTGTTCTGTTGAGTTGAAAGACTTATATGACATGACTCCGGATCAGTATAAAGCATATTGCATGCGGAAATATGAAGAAGCGGACAATGTGATCCGTGCCAATAAGAAAATAAGTGCAGCTTATGCGGAATTGTTGACTGTGCTGAATAAAGATGCATTGTATGGACTGTTATGTGGATATGATTATCAGCTATTGCAGGCTTATGCTCAGCAAAAAGGACTGTCGTTGCGTGATGCCGGTAAGGAGTATCTCTCAAAAAAAACGTCAGATGGCTATTTTGACTTTTTAAGTAAACTGGATTACATCAATTCACCCAAGTCTGTGTATTGCTTCAATTATTCCGGTATGGTAAGAAATACTGCATACATCCATTTGCCGTCTGTTAAGACCGTCGGTATTTTTGATTACCTGCTTGACTCATCCAAGGTAAGTCCGGAGGATAAGGAAGCAATGAAGAAATACCGTGATAATCCTTCGTCGCAGGATGCTTCTATAATGAGGGTGCTGAGAGATAAGTATGACAACCTCTTTCAGGAGTGTGGCAAAGTGGCTTTGGAAGCTAATCAGAAGGCGGTTGGAGAGCTAATAGGAGGTAAAGGTATTTATCATGATGTGCAGACAGCAATGCAATGTGCTTCAAAACTGGAAGATTTTATGCCTTTGTCTGAAGACGATTTTGCTACATTACGCACGATTGAGAATCCCTATTTCCTGAACCAATTGACTGCAATGAATACGGAGCTGCTTCAGAAGATAGAAGAAAATAAGAAGAAGCGCAGTTTTATGGTTCGTACTCTGCCCGAAGATGTGAAGGACGATGCCCTTTTTGAAGCCATTGTCGATCCGTTCAAGGGTAAAGTAGTGCTTGTTGATTTCTGGGCCACCTGGTGCGGACCTTGTAAGATGGCTATGAAGATGATGAAACCCATGAAGGAGGAGCTGATAGATAAAGATATCGTGTATGTCTTTATTGCCGGTGAAAATTCTCCGGAGACAACATGGAACAATATGATACCCGATATTCATGGTGAGCATTACCGGTTGACCAATGCTCAGTGGGTAGCTATTTGTGATAAATTCGAAGTCCGTGGCGTACCTACTTATCTGGTGCTCGACCGTGCAGGGAAACAAACGTACCGGTCAGTAGGTTTTCCGGGAACGGATACGGTGAAAGGTGAGTTATTGAAAGCATTAAATTCTTCCGCTGATTGATCATATACTAACGTCAGTTCTAAAAGATTTCAAGTTGCCCGTCATTGATAAGGTTGACATCAATGGCGGGTATACTTATCAGGGAGTTTCTCATATTGTTTTTGATCTTGGTGATGAATGGTATACCGAATTTCTGAAATTCACTTTGCCTGTGTTCCTCACGTTCAACCAAGTAAAGGAGGAAGAAGTGAACATTACGAGGGCTTACTTACAGATTAAGGTCAATCACTAACCCTCCTATGTTAGAATAGTGTCTTTATCATAATTGTGTTTTTTATGCGATGATTCCCTGATATTCAATTTGGCATCCAGTACAATTTTTTTATTGAGCAATCTATTTGTACGAATCTTGTCCAGCATGCAGCTTGCTGCAATCTCTCCGATTTCGACACGCGGCTGTTCTATAGACGTCAAATAAGGTTCGACGACAGTGGCCATATCCGATTCTGAAAAGCCGACAAAAGCGACATCATACGGTATCCTCAATCCGTGCCGTTTCAAGGCTTTCATCGCTCCGATAGCAACAGGATCGTTAAATGCAAATATAGCATCCGGTTTTTCACCGTTTCCGGACAGTATATCTTCCATAGTCTGTTCTCCATCACGAATAAAAATACCGGAATGAATGATGGTAGAGTCTGAAATAGGGAGATTGGCATCCTGCATGGCCTCTATATATCCGTTCATACGATCTTTCGTTATATCCAATTTTTCTGGACCCGCAAAATGAAATATTTTCCGGTATCCCTCATCTATAAGATGAGCCACTGCCGAATAGGCCATTTTCTTATCGTCAATAATAATTTTTGTAGTATCAATGTTGGAAGGCACCCTGTTGAAAAACACAAGTGGAATCCCATTATCCTGTAGGCTTTGATACATATCAGAGTTGACGAAACTGTCAGATGTCGTGGATATTATTATACCGTCTACCATGTGTTGTTCTAAAAGACTCAGATTGGTACGCTCTGTTTCAGCGGATTCGTTGGATTGAGTAATGAGGATCTGATAGCCCTCGTGCATTAGTATTTTTTGTATTCCGGATATAATCATAGGAAAAAAAGATGTGACCAATTCAGGCACAACGATTCCGATAGTATAACTTTTCTTTGTGACCAACCCTTTTGCCTGCGTGTTCGGATGATAGTTCAGTTCTGCAGCAGTCTTGATAACCAGCTCCTTGGTTTCTTTCTTTATTTCCCAACTGTCCGATAAAGCTCTGGAAACTGTGGAGGTGGATAACCCGAGTTTTTTTGCTATGTCTTTTATTGTAATTGGCTTTTCCATAACATGAATGATTGTAGGTTTGTCTGCAAACTTACAACTTTTTAGACATTCTGCAAAATCCAAACGTTCCCGGGAACGTTTCCGTTGATTTTTGAGGCATTATGCTATTAAAATTGATTGTACTTATATAAATTTGCTTGCGTTAAAAGCTATTATAATAGCCCAGATCGAAACATTTCTCAATATATTAATTCTAATCATTTTTATAATGCCAAAGTATGTTAACATTAAATCGTATTCAATCAAGATCAGGAAAACAAATTGTTTTTTTTCTGATGTGCCTGCTGGTTTCATTTGCAGGCATCATGCCAGTCCGATCACAGGAAAAAACTAAGATGGTTACCGTTGAAGGAACTGTCGTTGATGAAACCGAAACTCCTGTCATAGGAGCTAACGTCTATATCAAAGGCAGTACCAAAGGTGTATCCACAAATGTAGATGGAAGTTTCATTTTTACAGGAGTACCTGTCGGACAGACTGTCACTGTCTCTTTCATTGGTTACAAAGATTATCAGGTGCGGGTTACAAAAGGGGGAGAGAAATTGAGAATCTCTCTTGAACCTGATGCGAAAATGCTCGAGGAAGTGGTGGTGGTTCCATACGGAGGTCCGGTAGCAAGAAAGGATCTTACCGGTTCCGTTGTTTCTGTCAACGTTGAGGATATGAAGGCGCTTCAGGCAGTGACGTTTGAAAATGCTATTGCCGGCAAGGTCGCCGGTGTACAGGTCAATGTCGGGGATGGACAGCCTGGAGGTCTTCCGGACATTCTGATTAGGGGTAGCAATTCTGTAACCCAGAGCAATGCTCCTCTTTATGTGGTAGACGGTATTCCACTAGAGTCTCCCGATAACTCGTCAATTCCTACTCAGAATATTAAAAGTATCGAGATACTTAAAGATGCATCGGCGACAGCCATATATGGTGCACGCGGTGCTAATGGTGTGATTGTTATTACTACCGATTCCGGTTCAAAGGGCGCTCCGAAAATTAATTTCGAGTACCGTTATAGCTTGTCGAAAGACTATAATAGGTATGAAATGATGTCACCTTATGAATTTGTCAGACTTCAGAATGAACTTGATGCGGCTTATGGCTCTATGTATCTCGATGGTAGGGATCCTCATCCGGATGGAACTCCATGGACACTCGATGACTATAAGAATGTGAGACCTATTGACTGGCAAGATGAGATCAGTCAGCTCGGACAGATGCACGAATACAGCGTAAGCGCATCTGGCGGTACTGAGAAGACCACATATATGGCTTCATTCAATTATGCCAATCAGAAGGGTATCATTCTCAATACCGGTATGAAGAACTATGTTGGCAGCATGAACATCACCCAGAAGATAGGCAATCGTATGCAGCTTGTTATGAGAGCGAATTATGCGGAGAAGGAAAGAACTGGTATGCAAGTTAACTATGGACAGGGATCTTCTGCTTATATGTATAAAGTGTGGTCATACAGACCTATTTCCACAAACGGTGTGGACTTGACCCATGAACTTGAAGATCCTGAAAGGCCGGAAAGTGGAGTGCCGATGTTCAACCCATTGCTCCAGACGCAAAATACTAATCAGAAATATATCACAAGACAGTTGAGAACCAGTGCCATGTTCAATTGGAATATTCTCAAATGTCTGAAATTTACTACTTCGATTTCTTATACGAGTACTGAATCCCAGACTGATATATTCAATAATTCCAAGACAGAAGCCGGAAGTACACTTCCAGGAAGAAATGACGGAATTAACGGTTCGAGAAGAGTAACAAGAACTAACAATGTCTTGAATGAGAACACTTTGAACTTCAACAAAAAGTTCGATAATATTCATGACCTTGCCGTAACTGTCGGTTGTACTCAGCAGAAAAATGTTTCGGATATCTTCGAAGCAAAAGCTACACAGATTCCTATTACATCAGAATGGAGAGGAATAGAGGCACTTGATGAAGGGCTGTCTCAGAAAATCATGTCCAAGAAGTTGACAGAATGGGCAATACAATCTTTCATTTTTAGGTCGAATTACAACTATGACAGAAAATACTATCTGACGTTTACGATGCGTGCGGACGGTTCTTCAAAATTTGCACGTGACAATAGGTGGGGCAAGTTCTATTCAGGAGCCGTTCGGTGGAGATTCTCAGATGAGAATTTTGTCAAGAACAATATCGGATCATGGTTTAGCGAAGGATCGCTTAACTTGAGCTATGGGTCTACCGGTAATAATGGTATCGGAGAATACGCTTATCTTCCGCAGATGGGATTTTCTTCCGGAGGGACATATTATGACTATTCATTCAATGATGAATATCCTACAACGGGAGCGATTGTCTCATCGATAGGTAATTCTAAATTGAAATGGGAGACCACATATACCTTTAATGCTAGAATGGATTTGGGCTTCTTCGACAATAGAATATACTTGACCGCCGAGTATTATAAGAAAGATACTAAAGATCTTCTGATCAATGCTACTTTGCCTGCCCATATCGGTTATGGTTCAGCATATAGGAATATAGGCCGGGTGGAGAACAAAGGTTTCGAACTGTCTCTAAACACTGTTAATATGAAGAGAAGGCATTTTAACTGGACTACCGATTTCAATATTTCATTCAATAGGAACAAAGTGCTTGCACTTGCCAACAACCAGAGTGTGCTTCCTGCTGATAATCTGAAGATTCCGAATGGGGCTGCATTGTATATTGCGAAGGTGGGCCAGCCTATCGGTATGATGTACGGAGCCCTTACAGACGGTCTTTATCAATATGAAGATTTCCGTAAGGGAAGCGATGGCAGCTGGATATTGAGAGATGATGTAGTTTCACAGTCAACTCATGCAAACAGAAAGGGAGTCTTTCCCGGATATCAGAAATTCAAGGATTTGAATGGCGATCTCCAGATTACTCAAGAAGACTTGACGATTATAGGTAATCCGAATCCTGATTTTACGGGCGGTATAACAAATACTTTCAGATTCTATAATTTTGATATGTCATTGTTCTTTACATTCAGCTACGGCAATGATATCCTTAATATGAACCGTTATTATTTAGAAGAAGGCAGATCATTGAGTTCCAATCAGTTTGCTTCGTATGCCGACAGATGGACCGTGGACAATCCTAACGGAAAACTTCCGCGTGCAAGATCTGCAAACAATACGGCTTGGGGCAGTGACCGTTATGTAGAGGACGGCTCATATTTGAGACTGAAAAATTTGAATATAGGATATACTCTGCCTATTCAGGTGAGCCAGAGGTTTTTTGTTAGCAACATGAGGATTTATTTCTCTGCCCAGAATTTGTTTACGGTGACGGGATATTCGGGACAGGACCCTACCGTCAGCACGATGTCGAATGCAAGAACTCCAGGTTATGACTATTCGGCATACCCTGTACCACGTACATTCATATTTGGTGCACAAATTTCGTTTTAATGTGATATAATAATTTATATGGATATGAATAAGTTTATTAAAAGTATATTGTTCGGAATTGCATTTTTTCCTCTTACAGGCTGTTTGTCTAATTTGGATTTGCATCCGATAGATTCGGACACTCCGAATACATTTTTCAAAGATAGTGCGGCATGCGCAAAGGTTTTAGTGGGTTGTTATGACGCTCTTAGCGTACCGGGAGGAGGACTTTTTGATGGAAGCATGAACTCTCAGTTCGTCATCTGGAATGTGACGGATGAAATGTATAATGCAGCAGCCGGAACAGGTCCTAAGGTGTATAGCTATACTTCCGGATATGCTCCTAATGCTACTATGTACAAGAATCTTTATGCGGCGATTCAGCGTTGCTGTCAGTTCCTTCATTATCTTCCTGATGCCAAGATGACAACAGAAACAAAGCTCGCCATGGAAGGTGAGGTGCAATTTATAAGGGCATTCTGTTATTTCAATCTTGTACAAAATTATGGAAGGGTTCCTCTTGTAACGGAGGCATCTTTGGATGTTAATAGTACTTCTGCAAAGCAGGCAGAGGAGGCTGATATATACGATTTTGTAATTCGCGAGATGGAAGAGGCAGAGAGTAAGGTCTTTCCGATTACCAAATTTAACTTTGGAGGAAGAATCAACAAGTCTGCTGTCAGGGGAGTGCTGGCAAGGGTCTGCCTTTTCAATGCCGGATTCCCTTGCTACAACACTGAAAGGTACAAAGATGCATACAAATGGGCAAAGATGGTCATCGACGATCCTGCTCACAGCTTGATTCCTAATTTTGCAGAAGCATTCATTCCGCTTATTCAGGACAAGTATGATATACGTGAAAATCTATGGGAGATAGAAGCGTATTGTAAAAGTACGTCTGACGGACTGAAAGAATATTTTCCTTCATTGTCGACCTCGCTTGGTACCAATTGCAGCAAAGCTGTAGCAAATGTGTCCTTTATGGTTAATAATACAATGAAGATCACCAAAAGAATGTTTTCATATTATGAGCAGGATACTGAGGCATTGTTAGGCTCTTATGATGAAAGACGTAACTGGGCTATCGCTCCGTTTACCAATGCCCCTACGAAGCTTGATGGTGCCGATCGTCTTGTTCTTACTTATTTCGGTTCGCATAAGGATCCTGATAATGACAGATTGGTTTATGATCGTCAGGTCAACAAGTTCAACCGTCAATATGCAAAGATTTGGCCTGCATATCAGAGTAATACAGGAACCAACCTCTGTATAGTACGCTATTCCGATGTATTGCTTATGGCAGCCGAAGCATTGTGTCAGATAAATAATGGTTCGACACCTGAGGCTATAGGCTATGTCAACGCGGTGAGAAAAAGGGCATACGGACAGATGGACGGTCGCAAGTTTATTGATCATATTGAACTTACCAATCCGGGAGAAAATTATACCATTGATGAAGTTTGTGTGGAAATTGTAGATGTTACCGACAATACTGCATCTGTCACATGCACAACGGAAGAGAACAAATCTCCCAAGGCATATCGTGTCGGAGACGTTAAAGGTCCTCTTACAATTGCTACTGCCAAGTTGCCTGAGATTCTTGGTTCTGACGGGAAACCGGACACTAAAGCCACCAGACCTATTGAGTCAATAGTATTGCTCGACAGGGGACATGCCTACAGTGAAACTCCGAAGGTGGTGATCAGGTCACTCGAGGGCGGGAAAGGTCCTAAGGGTAGCGGTGCTACGGCAATCGCAGTGATGAAGGATGAGAGTCCGTCTTATGAATTGCCTGCTGAAGCTACAGACTCAAAGGAGGCATTCCTTCAGACTATTATGGATGAAAGAGCAAGGGAGCTATGCTTTGAAGGCTGGAGACGTTTAGACCTCAAACGTTGGCACAATCTTGTGGAGGTGCTTCAGGCTACGAGGGATGATGGCAGGAATGCAAAAGGAGTCAATGGAGCGCAACTTGATTATATCATGACTCCTGGCAACAATGTGTCCGATGTTCATTATTACCTTCCGATCCCTTCCGGAGAAATAATGCTTAATCCTGAATTGAAACAGAATGAAGGCTGGTAATTGTATATTTAACATTATTAAAAGTATGAGACAATGAAAAGAAATATAATTAGAAACCTGTTTCCCGCTTTAGTCACCGCTTTAGTCGTTGTGTCCTGCCAAGTTGACAGCGTGACCGAATCAACTGTTGTGACCAGGCTTGAAAAGAATGTATACGAAGTTGGAGAGAATGTTCGCTTCCACTTCTCAGGAGAAGCTGATTTCGTGACGATTTTTACCGGAGTTGATAATTATAATGGCGGAACGATGGGAGGAACTATAAAAGGGTCGCGTTATATCTATAGAAATCGCGGAAGGGAGAATGGTTCTCCAGTCCTGTCTTTCAATTGTAAAAAAGATGGAGATAACTTGGAGGAGTATGCCGAAATCAAGCTTCTTCTTTCTACTGACTTTGACGGTGACATCACCATGGAGGGAATAAAACGTGCCACTTGGCTGGATATTTCTGAAAAAGCGAAATGGCCTGTTGAGGGGACTAAAAAAGGTGTTAATGTTAATTCCGGAGCAATAGATTTGTCAGAATGGAACGGACGGGATATCTATCTTGCTTTCCGTTATACTGCGAAAAAGGGACAGAAACAGGAAGGATATACAATCTCTTCATTCAATCTTAATAATACAGTTGAAACGGATGCTCTTCCTTATACGATATGGACAAATGCTTCTTTTGCAAAATGTGGTACAACTACGAATAAACTGCAGGAAGATCAGACCGGTGCTATTTTCCCCGCTTATCAGTGGACACTTGGAACATCGCTTACTTGTGCAGGCATGCCTGACGGTAAGGAGGATTTTGAAAGCTGGGTAATTACTTCTCCTGTCGATCCGAGCCAAGTGATTCCTGATTATGGTACGCTTATTAAGTCATACAGCGAAGTTGTTCCGGGGTTCTATGATTACACATATTACAAACCGGGTAAGTTTACGGTGACCGTAGTGTCGCGTAATGCTACCGCTTTTGGAACTGAAGAATCTGTGCAAAATATAGAAATAGAAATAGTTGAAAAATAATTTTCTGAAAAATACATTTATGAAATATTTGTTTTCTACGTTACTCATTGCTTGTGTGAGTGTCTTGATGTCCGCTCAGCCCAAACTGAATCTTAATACGGGCAGTATTGATTTTGAATGGCAACAGGAGGAGGATGGCTGGCATATCTCGTGTATTAAAATCGACGGGAAGCAGATTCCTGCCCCCAAGGGATATTACACGGTTTTGTATATAGATCGTAATCCGGCAAAGGATTTGGTCGATCAGGATCTTGAGGGAAAGGATTTTACGTTCTATCCGTCAAAAGCAGAAATGCTTCCCGATGGTACTCTGAAATTTTCTCACAGTCTTCGTTTCGGAGACGTTGAAGCAATATGGAAGGTAGATCCATTATTTCCGTCTGATATAAAGGTCGATATGAAGGTCAGACTGTCGACGAACGGTTCCGTATCCATCGCCACCCCTACGATTACCGTCTTCGAAGAGAACAATATATCATGGGCGATGATTCCGGGTAATTGGTATGGCAATGAAATCCAGTATAATCTGAATATGGCAAAAACTTACAGCATGGGCATTCCTTGTGTTCCGATGCTTGCCCAAGAACGTAATACGATGACTCTGTGTCCGCTGTATTCGTCGAAGGATGGCTATACCTTAGCTGTTATTCCAGATCCGGGGACGGAAACCGACCCGATAGCTGGCAAAGCTCCGGATAAGAGTCCTAATTCCTTGGGATTGAGTTTAGCGAACAGGCATAATGAACTTACTCCCGTGGTTTATCATCCGGTACTCGGACAGGTGGGAGCTAAGCACAAAGCCGGAGATGAAGTGGTATTTGGATTCCGTTATACCTTGAAGAACTCGGGCTGGTTCGATGTATTCCAGCATGCAGTGAACGATGTTTTCGCCTTACCATCATCCTTGGATTTGCTTACCAACAAGGTGTCTTTGTCCGAGCGCGTGAGCCGGCTTCAGAAATTCCTGCGTAAAGATAAAGAGTCGAGCTGGAAAACATGGCAGAGCAGAGGTGAGACAATAGGTGCTAATGGCTCCAAGATTGCTGACGCTGGTACCATGTTTATGATTGCACGAAACGGGCAGGATTCCGTAATGAGTAGCCGTCTTCACTATGTGAGGAATTATAAAATGATTCAGCAGCAGACAGAACCGGGGTATTTCTGCGGTGCCGCTCTCGGAGAATATGCGGATATAGACGGTGTGGAGTCGGAAAGGGGCAATTGGATAGAACCTTTGCATACGACCTACTATACTATGGTCGATTTCGGAAATATGCTTCTATTCAATCCTGATGACAAGGAATTGCTTGAAAGGTTGAGGATGGCAGGTGACAGATTGCTTGCATGGCAGAAAGATGATGGAAGTTTTGAGGTCGGCTATGACAGATTTTCTATGAAACCGTCTTTCCCGGATCTTAAGGATTACAGGCCAACCTGGTATGGATTGTACATAGCATATAAGCACTTGAAAGACAAGAAATACCTTGACGACGATGCCCGCATGGGGCACGGCCAGGCGCATGATGGCCACGCAGCGCAGGAATTCGTCGTCCGAAAGCGGATGCGGGGGCACGAACAGGCTGCCCGGCGCGGGACGCAGACGGAACATGCTGACGGTGTGGCCGCCGGCGCCGAACAGGCGGTTGAGATGGGCCACATGCAGCATGGTGGCCAGCACATCGAACTGCCAGGGCGCAAGGCCCAGCAGCAGGCCGAGGCCCACATCGCGCACACCGGCACCCAACGCCACCTCAGGCGCGTTGAGGCGCTTTTCGTAATGGCTCTTGGGCCCGGCCACATGGGCGGCCTTGTAGTAATCGGGATGGTAGGTATCCTGATAGATCAGGACGGTGCCCACGTCAGCATCCAGCAGCACGCTGTACTGGTCGGCATTCAGCGGCCCCACGTTGACGTTGACGCGGCGGACTTCGCCGTGACCGTCGAACACGGTGTACATGATGCTGATGGCTTCGGCCAGGTATTCCACATCGGCATTGGGCAGCTGGCCGGAGACCAGCACGATGCGCTTGTGGCCCTGACGGATCAGCTTGCCGGCGGCCTCGCGCATCTCGGGCGAGGTCATGTACTTGCGCTGGATGAGCGTATTGCTTTTGCGATTGGCGCAATAAAGGCATTCACTGCCGCAATGGTTCGAGATGTGCAGCGGAGCGGTCAGCACGATACGGTCACCATAGACCTTCTGCTTGACCGCATCCGCCGTTTTCATCATCAGGGCAACGTCTTCGGGATCCGTCACCCGCATGAGAGCCGTCGCTTCCTGAATGGTCAGTGACTTCAGAGCCAGAGATTTGTCCAGAATATCCCGAAGCTCCGCCTTGTCCGGTGCAGCCGTACGACTGAGCGCGTTTTCGATGAACCGGGTGTCAAGCCATGCAGGCAGCTCGTATGCAGACATAACGTATCCTTCCAAGCAATGTCCCAAGGAGTTGCATCCCGCCCCTGCGCAACCCATACGCAGGGACGAAACACGAGTACACGTTTCCTGAGCAGGAGACTTAGCACAAGTTTCACAGCTTGCCTAGTGCTTTTTTTCACAGAAAAATGCCCAACGACAGGAAAAATGCCTCAAAAATAGCAGAAAATCTTTCATATTATTATTTTTATCATTTAAAAACAGTATATTGTAAAATACAATCTTTTTACTATGCAAATTGTTCGATTACTCAATTTTTCTCCAAGCGGCTCCCCGGGCGCTTGTGGCCTCTCCGGCCCCCTGCTAGTATGCCGCCGGGAGCCTGACATGAAAAAATGCTTTGATATCACCCGGCTGCTGTGCCTGTCCGTCCTGTTGTCCGTTTTTTGTTTCTCCTCCGTCCTGGCGGCTGCGGCCGGCGAGGCCCCGGCCCTGCGCGTAGCTCTGCTGCTGGAAGATGCGGCCCCCGACCGGGGCTGGAACGATCTGCTGCGCCAGGGGCTGGAGCAGGCCCGGAAGGAGCTGGGCGTCCGCACGGCCGTCGTGGTGGCCCCGCCCCAGGGCAGCAACGGCCTGACGCAGGAGGGCATCTTCCGGGCCGCCGCCCGGCAGGCCGACCTCGTCCTGCTCTCCGGGGCCCGCTTGCACGAGATCTTGCGCAACAATGCCGCCAACTTCCGGCAGACGAAGTTCGGCTGTATCGATACGGGCATCCGCGCCGCCAACATCATGTGCGTGACCTTTGCCGACGAGCAGGCCGCCTTCCTAGCCGGTGCCCTGCTCTCCCAGCTGCACCGGCACGGCCTGCTGCCCGCTCCCCGGACACGCGCCGCCGGCGATGAACTGACCCTGGGCTGGCTGGCCGGGGAAGACGACCCGCAGCTGAAATCCATGCTCAACGGCTTTGTGGAAGGTGTCCGGCTGGAAAGCCCGGGCGCGCGCGTCATCAACGGCGTGGCAGGCAGCTACAGCTCCCCTGAAAAAGGCCGCGCCAAGGCCGAAGAACTGCTGGGGCTGGACATCAATGCCCTGGCCGTGCTGGCCGGGCGTGCGGGACTGGGCGCCGTGGAAGCGGCCATAGCCCAGGGGCGTCCCCTGGTGGGCGTGGACAAGGACCAGCAATTCCTGGCGCCCAAGCTCATGCTGACCAGCATCGTCAAGCGGGCCGACCGCGCCGTGTTCGAGATCGTCAAAGCCACCGCCCGGGGGGCCTTTGCCGGTAACGAGATCATCACCTATGACCTGGCCAACGGCGGCGTGGACATCGTCTCGCCCCAGGTCTGGGCCCGTCATGCCGGTGTGCGCCTGCCCGCCGCCATCGAACGCCGCCTTGCCGAACTGCGCCTGGAGCTGACGCGCGGCGGCATCCGCCTGCCCTCCCTGCGCGACAGGACGCTCTGCAACTGCCGCTAGCGGAAAAGATCATCCGTCAAAAAAAGGCAGCCCTCCGGTCACCGGAAAGGCTGCCTTTTTTGCGGCACGCTCATGGCCGTGCTGTCCTGTCCGCCACAACGGCGGCCCGGATCAGAAGCGCAGCGTGAAACGGGGATCGTCCCCCCGCACCTCCACCTTGATGAAATCCGCCTGCTGGCCACGCGCCGGGCGGGCATCCCCCTCCAGCTCGAAGACATCACGCACCACCCAGAAGCGGTGCTTTTCGCCCGGCAGCTCCACGGACGCACCGCCGCCTACTTCCACATGCAGGTAGAACACGGGCTTCCAGGTCTCCAGGGTCACGGTCTGCTTGCTGTGCGGACCGAAGTTCACCCAGCCTTTCGTGACCCACACGCCGTCCGTGCGCAGATAGCGCAGGGCCAGGCTCCCGCCCAGGGCCTGGCTGTTGTCGATATGGATCTCCAGAGCTGCGGCCGGGAAGACACAGCCCAGCAGCAGGACCAGGGCAAACAGGCAGGAAACGATCTTTTTTGTCATGACGACCTCCGTATGCCGTTCCCCATACGCAAGCCCGGCGCAGGATGCAACGTCCGCGCCGCAGGAAAGCCGGGATATGCCGGGGCTCCCGCGCTGAATCCCCAGGAGAGCGGACGGCCGGATCCGAGCAGGAGCAGCAGGCATGCCCGCCGGAGCTCCCCGCAAAAAAACACTTTTCAAGGCGAGGCAATGCGCATAGATGTTGCCTGTGCGCTCAAACAGTCCTGTTGGAGAGCGCCAGTGCTTTCATCGAGGATACGTCATGGAACTGACCATCTCCACTCCCCGCCTGGCCGCGGCCCGCATCCTGCCGCGTACGCCCCGGGCCTTCTATCGTACCGCCATCAATGCCTTTTTCTTCGTCATGGGCATGGTCTTCGCCTCCTGGGCCGTCCGCATCCCGGACATCAAGGCCGCCCTGCAGATGAGCGACGCGGCTCTGGGCAGCGTCCTGCTGGCCGCCCCTCTGGGCGAGATGCTCTCCATCGCGCCCACGGCCTGGCTCATCGGCCGCTTCCGCAGCCGCCGCGTCATCATGCTGGGGCTCATGCTCATGCCCTGCGCCCTGCTCTCCCTGGCCCTGGCCGGCAGCCCGCACTGGCTGGCCGCGGCCCTGCTGGGTTTCGGCTTTGCCAACAACATGCTCAACATCTCCCTCAATGCCCAGGCCGTGGGCGTGGAGACCCTTTACGGCCGCAGCATCATGGCCACCTTCCACGGCATGTGGAGCCTGGGCGGGGTGGCCGGCTGCATCATCGGCTCCATCGTGGCGCCGCTGGGCGTGGCGCCCCTGCCCCACTTTGCCGCCATCTTCGTCATCACGCTGGCGACGCTGTGCTGCCTGCGCACCTGGACCATGCCCCGGGAAGTGCGCATCGGCGCCGCAGCGCCCGAAAGCGGGAAGCGCTCCTTCCGCCCCGACCTCTATCTGACCCTGCTCGGCTGCATCGCCCTGGGCAGCATGGCCACGGAAGGCGCCATGTATGACTGGAGCTCCGTCTATTTCGCCCAGGTGGTCCAGCCGGGCGAGAGCCTCATCCGCGCCGGCTACCTGGCCTGCATGTGTGCCATGGTCACGGGCCGCCTGCTGGCCGACGGTCTGGTGAACCGCTTCGGGGTCACGCCCGTGCTCCAGCTGAGCGGCCTCTGCATCGCCGCCGGTCTGAGCCTGGCCCTGCTCTGGCCCGACCTGCTGCCCGCCACGGCGGGGCTGGCCCTGGTGGGCTTCGGCATGGCCTCCGTGGTGCCGCTCTGCTACAGCCTGGCGGGCAAGTCCACGCGCGTGCCGCCCAGCGTGGCCATCTCGCTGGTCTCGTCCCTCAGTTTCCTGGGCTTTTTGGGCTGCCCGCCCATGGTGGGCTTCCTTTCCCATCAGTTCGATCTGCGCTGGGCCCTGTCGCCCATCGTGGTGGTGGGCGTGGCCATCTTCTGCCTGGCGCCGCTGGTCCGGCGCATCAAGGCCTAGAAAGGGGCCTTGTCCGGCGGGAGGATCTCCGTTGTCTGGCGAAAAAGGAGCCCCTTCCTCCGCACAGCATCAGGCACAAAAAACGGCAGCCCTTCAAGGGAGATGGCGCAAACCCAATTCCGCCTTCCCTGAAAACAAAAAACACGAAAAGGCAGGCACACCATCGCGGCGTGCCTGCCTTTTGTTTTTATGGGTATGCGGCCAGTTCCCTAGCGCGGGCTGCCGTCAGCACGGCGCTCGAAGCGGGGCACGGCCAGATGGCAGCCGCCCCGGCCCGTGCGGCGGGCAAAATCCTGATGGTAGGCCTCGGCCTCGTAGAAGGCCCCGGCCTTTTCCAGACGGGTCACCACGTCATAGCCCAGACCGCGCAGCTCATCCATGAGCTTCTGGGCCGTCCGCTTCTGGGACTCGTCCAGCCAGAAGATGGTGGAGCGGTACTGGCTGCCGACGTCCGGGCCCTGCCTGTCCAGCTGGGTGGGATCGTGGACCTCGAAAAAGCGGCGTACGATGGCCTCATAGCTGATCTTTTTGGGATCGAAGCGCACCAGCACGGCTTCGGCATGGCCGGTATCGCCCCGGCAGACATCCTCATAGGAAGGCCGGTCGGTATGGCCGCCCGTGTAGCCGGAACGCACGTCCACCACACCGGGGAGCTTGCTCAGGGCATCTTCCACGCCCCAGAAGCAGCCGCCCGCCAGCACGGCCACCTGGGTGTTGCGCACCTGCTCGTACAGGGCCAGGCCCAGCTTTTCCTTTTCGCTGCCCGCAGGGGCGAAGCGCATGGACAGGGAGTTGACGCAATGGCGGGTGTTCTTGGCCGTCAGGCCTTCGCCCTCAAAAACATGCCCCAGGTGGGCGCCGCAGTGCTCGCAAACGATCTCCACCCGGTGGCCGTCGGCATCGGGCTGGCGACGCACCATGCCCGGCAGGGCATCGTCGAAGGCGGGCCAGCCGCACCCGGAATCGAACTTGTCCGAAGAACGGTACAGGGCCACGCCGCACTGGCGGCACAGGTAGGTCCCGGCGGCCGTGTTTTTTTCGTACTCACCGGACCACGGGGCTTCCGTGGCCTTGCGGAGGATGATGTCCGCCTCGCGGGGCGTCAGGGGCGGCACCGCGGCATCACCGCGGGCAATGATCCGGAATCCGTCATTATTCATGGGGGCTTTCTCCCGTAAGGGGTCAAAGGTGGGGCGGGAAAGTTCCGCAGCCGCGGCACCGGTCCCGGAAAGGACCAGGGCCAGCATCAGGATGAAAAAGGAAAAGGCGCGTCGCGCGCAGGGATAGCCGTACATGGCACCTCCTATCAGTACAAGTTATCAATATTAAGATAGCGGCGCCTCAAAAGAAAAGCAAGCCCGCACAAGGCCATAAAAAAAGGGAGGCTCATGCCTCCCCGGATAAAACGTTGTCTTTTCTGGCAGGTCAGCCTGCCACTACCGTCCTTTGCACGGCTCCTCCGCCACAGGAACGGCGCATGGCTGACGCCCCGCCAGGATGCCGTCTTACTGCCGTTCGCCGTAACCGTGCGGATGTTCCCGGTGCCAGCGCCAGGCCGATTCGATGATGGCCTCCACACCCAGCTGCGGCTGCCAGCCCAGTACCTGCTGCGCCTTGCGGGCGGAAGCCACCAGACGGGCCGGATCGCCCGCGCGCCGCTGCCCCATGACCACGGGGATCTCGTGACCGGTCACCTTGCGGGCGCAGTCCACGATCTCGCGCACGGAAAAGCCCTCCCCGTTGCCCAGGTTGCAGATGAGGTCATCACCGCCGCGCTGCAGATGGTCCAGGGCCCTCATATGGGCGTCCACCAGGTCGGTGACGGCGATGTAGTCGCGGATGCAGGTCCCGTCGGGCGTAGCGTAATCATCACCGAATATGGTGATATGCGGCCGCCGGCCCAGCGGCACTTGCAGGACCAGGGGGATGAGATGGCTCTCGGGGCTGTGGTCCTCGCCGATGCTGCCGTCGGCAAGGGCCCCGGCCACATTGAAATAACGCAGGGAGACATAGCGGATGCCATGGGCCACCGAGACCCAGCGCATCATGGCCTCCATCATCAGTTTGCTGTGCCCGTAAGGATTGGTGGGCCGGGTGGGGGCATCCTCGCTGATGGGCACGCTGTCGGGCTCGCCGTAGACCGCCGCCGAGGACGAGAACACGATGCGGCCCACGCCATGACGGACCATGGCTTCCAGCAGACTCTGCATGCCGCCCACGTTATTGTTGAAGTACTTGAGGGGATCGACCATGCTCTCGCCCACCTGCGAATCGGCGGCGAAGTGCATGACGCCGTCGATGCGGAAACGGCGGAAGATGCCGTCCAGACAGGCGGCATCACGGATGTCGCCCTGCACGAAGGCAGCCTTGCCCGCCACGGCGGCGGCATGGCCCGTCTGGAGATTGTCCACCACCACGACTTCCTGCCCGGCCGCTGCCAGGGCATGGACCGCGTGGGAACCGATATAGCCCGCACCGCCGCAAACAAGGATCGCCATACAGACCTCCACAACAAAGATGATGATGGCGGCACGCTACGATGTTTGCCTGCGGCTGGCAAGGCCCGGGATGCCCAAGGCCTCTTGAAGGCGGGACAGGACATAAAAGAAGCGCGGAGTCCATGGCCAGACTCCGCGCAAGGCACAGGACGCGCCCCGGCGAAGGCCGGGGTCCCTTTGCGGCTACAATGCTGCCAGAACAGCAGCCGCAAATTCCTGCACGGCATCAGGGGCATCGCTGACGGTACCGTCCACTTTCAGCCCCTCAGCCACGATCTGCGCACCCAGGTCCTTGCCCTTGGCCTCGATGGCGTCCACCGCACCGCAAAAATGCGTGTAGGAACTGTCGCCGGAGGCAAACGCCGACAGTTTGACGCCCGAAAGGCCCATGGCTTCCATGTTCTCATAAAGAGGGATGAAATCGTCCTGCAGCTCCAGCTCGTCGTCACCCCAGGCGGAGCAGCCCAGCAGCACGGCATCATAGCCTTCGGCCAGACCGTCGGCATCCACGTCGGCGGCGTTTTTCAGCGTGACGTCATGGCCTGCGGCGGCGATGATCTCTTCCAGTTTCTGGGCGATGCCCTCGGTATTGCCGGTGCTGGAACCAAAAACGATCAGGACTTTGCTCATGACAACTCCCTGGCGGCATGGCCGCCGTTGGATGTTTAGAAAAAGAAATTCAATTTCAAAAAGAAGCTATAGAAGAACAGGACGTGCGTCAAGCAAAAGACCGTCACC
>ENA-UESU01001120-UESU01001120.1-human-gut-metagenome-genome-assembly--contig:-NODE-1120-length-20176-cov-9.910244_pt1 | contig 20176 bp, 29 predicted proteins | sample MGYA00243007_ERZ508008 | MGnify/ENA primary metagenome ERZ508008 (study PRJEB26167, sample SAMN06115399) | human gut metagenome | host: Homo sapiens | place: China:Henan | collected 2016-06-23...
TCAATCCTACGCAGAAACTAAGAATAATAGTCCATACCAGATTAGCGTGAGGCATTAATAAACTGAACGGGGCAGCTGATACTTTTCGATAATACGGACATTCATCCGTTTTCCCTTAAATATCTGCTCCTCAATGGATTTTTCTAACTGCGTAATGTTATTTTTATGTATAAGATGACTGCCCAAAAGATAGACACGGATATGATCTCTCTCATGATTCATCCCTACCTTGGTAACTTCCATCTCAGATAAAATTTTCTTCATATCCCCGGACACATCCAGTGTCGGAAAGACATCAAAAAATAGTTTTGCCATAATTATTCATTCCAATGTAACAGTTCATAGCGGAGTGCCTCTAAAAGTTCTGACTCCGGCACTTTTTTGAATACCTCGCCATGTTTGATAATAAGTCCCTCGCCGATTCCTCCGGCGATTCCGATATCTGCCTCTTTTGCTTCTCCCGGACCATTAACAACGCATCCCATAACGGCAACTTTAATGTCAAGAGGAATGTCGGCAACCATATTTTCTACCTGATTGGCCAGCTGGATCAGATTGATCTGTGTTCGTCCACAGGTAGGACAGGATACTACTTCCACACCGCCTTTGCGGAGTCCAAGTGTTTTTAAAATTAATTTGGCAGATTTGATCTCCTCTAATGGATCTCCTGTCAGGGAAACCCGGATCGTGTCACCGATTCCCTGATGTAAGATCAATCCAAGTCCGATGGCTGACTTGATATTACCGCTGATGATCGTACCGGCTTCCGTGATCCCGACATGCAGCGGATGATCGGTCTGGCTTGTGATCAGTTCATGTGCTTTCACACACATCATAACATCCGAAGATTTAATACTGATGACAAGATTATCATATCCCATATCTTCAATCAGTTTCACTTTATCCAAAGCACTTTCTACCAGTCCCTCAGCCGTCACTCCATGGTATTTCTCCACCAGATTTTTTTCTAAGGAACCACTGTTTACCCCTACACGGATTGGAATGTTGCGCTCTTTTGCGACATCCACCACAGCCTTCACACGCTCTGTGCTTCCGATATTTCCCGGATTGATGCGGATTTTGTCTGCTCCATTCTCCATTGCTGCAATTGCAAGACGATAGTCAAAATGAATGTCTGCAACGACCGGAATCTGCACCTGTTTTTTTATCTCCTTTAATGCCTTCGCTGCATCCATCGTAGGCACTGCACAGCGGATGATATCACATCCGGCAGCTGTAAGCTGATTGATCTGTGCGGCAGTTGCCTCCACATTCTCGGTTTTTGTATTGGTCATAGACTGGATCAAAATCGGGTTGCCGCCGCCAATGATGCGGTTGCCGATCTTCACTGTTTTTGTCATAGTTCTTCTCCCTTTCGTATAAATTCTTACTGGATAATTGCGAAACTTTTTCTAATCTATATAAACAACTTACGAATGTCGTTAAACATGATCAGTATCATGAGTGCAAACAATATCATGATACCGGCAAAATGTACCATGCCCTCTTTTTCCGGGTCAACTTTTTTGCCACGGATCGCCTCTACCAGCAAAAATACAAGTCTTCCACCGTCGAGTGCCGGGAGTGGCAGAAGGTTCATGACACCAAGGTTCGCAGAAAGCAGGATACTGATATACAGCATTTGCAGGAATGCATAGAAGTAGCCGTAGGAAACACTCTGCTCATAGCTGTCTCCGATTGCACTGACAATTCCTACCGGACCACTCATATCATTGACGGTAACGCCTCCGGTAAAGAGCATCTTTAAGCTTCCAAGTGTCGTATAGATCCAGTACTCCACCTCGTAAGCACTGTATTTTGCCAGCGTGAATACATTGTTTGTTGTCTTCTCTCTGGCTGCCATTCCAATAAATCCATATAAATATCTTCCGGTGGTCTCATCATATTTTGGAGTGAGTTCCGTTGTGTAACGTTCTCCATCCCGCTCATAAGTTACTTTCACCGGTTCTCCGGCATGGTACATGGAATATGCACTCACCTCACGGTAAAAATGAATATGTTTATTTCCCATTTTTACAATCGTATCACCTGCCTGAAGTCCCGCTTCCTCTGCGGCATAACCCTCACTCACATCTGAGAGTACCGGAAGATCATATCCGGTGCAGCAGACAAGAATAAAAGAGAAGATAAAGGCCATGATAAAATTAAAAATTGGTCCCGCAGCTACAACGCTGATCCTTGCCCAGACAGATTTGTTGTTAAACGCCTTGTTATCCTGGCTTTCCGAATCCTCTCCCTCCATCATGCAGGCTCCTCCAAATGGAAGCAGTTTGATGGAGTATTTTGTCTCACCTTTCTGGATTCCGAAAAGTGTAGGTCCTAATCCAAGTGAAAATTCATTGACACGGATTCCGTTTGCCTTTGCAAGTAAAAAATGTCCCAGTTCATGAAACAGGATAATAATGCTGAATATCAGTAATGCGATAATAATTTTCATGTAAAAAACCTTTCCTGATGTCTTGTTGCATTTTTAAATGCGTTTTATTTTGCACTCATCTTTTTTTCAATAAACTCATAAGCAGCTGCTTCTGTCCCCAAAATTTCATCCACATCCGGATGATCGATAAACTCTGCATTTTCCATACATGCCTCGATCAACTCTGTGATCTCCGGATAAGAAATCTTCCGGTCTAAAAACAGACTGACCGCTTTCTCATTGGCAGCATTGTACACAGTCGGAATATTTCCGCCCTTTTCCATTGCCTGATATGCAAGTGCAAGCCCGCGAAATGTATCGGTATCCGGCTTCTCGAAGGTAAGATCTGCAATTTCAAACAGATCCAGTCTCCTGCCCGAAAGATTCCGGCGCTCCGGATAATAAAGTGCATACTGGATTGGAAGTCTCATATCCGGCGTGCCAAGCTGTGCGATCACTGCTCCATCCTGATACTCTACAGCAGAATGAATGACACTCTGCGGATGTACTACAACCTGAATCTGATCTAAAGTCACATCAAAGAGCCATTTTGCTTCCATCACTTCCAGTCCTTTATTTACCAATGTGGAAGAGTCTATCGTGATTTTTCTTCCCATGCTCCAGTTTGGATGTTTCAGGGCATCTTCCACCTGAATATTCTTAAGTTCATCTGCTTTTCTTCCACGGAATGGTCCGCCGGAAGCTGTCAGTAAAATCCTGCTGATCTTATTATCCCCGGCACCCTGCAGCGACTGGAAAATCGCACTGTGTTCGCTGTCCACCGGAAGAATCGGCACCTTGTATTCCTTTGCAAGCGGAATAATAATATGTCCGGCAGTGACAAGTGTTTCCTTGTTTGCCAAAGCAATTTTCTTTCCTGCTTTAATTGCAGCAATCGTTGGTCTGATTCCAAGCATACCAACAATTGCGGTCACTAAAATCTCACTCTCCGGGATCACCGATACTTCAAGAAGTCCTTCCATGCCGGACACGATTTTTATGCCGAGGTCTTTTGTATTCGTACGAAGTTCTGATGCCTTTTTTTCATCCCATACACTGACAAGTGATGGCTTGAACTCTCTCATCTGCGCTTCTAACAAACTGATATTACTTCCGGCAGCCATTGCAACTACCTGAATATCCCCCTGCTCTCTTACAATATCGAGTGTCTGTGTACCGATAGAACCGGTAGAACCTAAAATTGCAATTTTTTTCATGTTTTATAATTTCCTTATCTTATAATTTAATAAAGTTCACTGCAAGGAAATAAATGATCGGTGCAGTAAAGATCACACTGTCAAAACGGTCTAAAATGCCACCGTGTCCCGGAATCAGTTTTCCGTAATCTTTGATCTCGTAATTCCGCTTGATGGCAGATGCAGTCAGATCCCCAACCATAGAGATCAACGCTCCAACCGCACTGATTCCTGCCATGATCCAGACATGTGTCTGATCGATCTGCATGGCATTTTTAAAGATCATACCATAAATAACCGTAAGAAGCGCTGCGCCTGCGACGCCGCCGACAGCGCCCTCCACTGATTTCTTAGGGCTTAATTTCGGTGACATTTTATGTTTTCCAATCAACATTCCTACACAGTATGCACAGGTGTCGCATCCCCAGGAACACAGAAAAACAAGCCATACAATGTAGGCACCTGCCTCGATCATACGCGTCTGATACACATACGACAGCATCACAGCAACATAGAACACGCCAAAAAATGCTGCAAGTACCTGTTCCGTCTTATACTTCGGATATGTAAATACATATGCGAACATCATAAGAATCAAAACACCTAATACAAACACCATTGTATCCGGCAAAAATGCAAATTTCAGATTACAATAATACACGGTCGCTGCCAGATAACCAATGATTCCAACCGCCTCTTTTTCAATGTGAAAAATGCGATATAATTCAAACATACCAATATAGGAAATAATCAGTGTTGAGATCAGCAGAACATCTCCGCCTGTAATGATCAGAACCAGTGCTGCGATCACTAACACGATTCCACTTAATAATCTTGTCTTAAACATTATATTTCTCCATCCTCCTCTGAGAGTGCGCCAAACCTGCGGTCACGTTTATTATATGCTTCAACTGCCTTTTCTAATTCTTCTTTATGGAAGTCCGGCCATGGAACTTCCGTAAAATAAAATTCACTGTAAGCCAGCTGCCATAAGAGATAATTCGATAAGCGCTGTTCCCCACTGGTGCGGATCAACAGATCCGGATCCGGAATATCTTTCGTATCCAGATAAGCTTCAAAATGTGTCTCATCAATCTCGTTTTCCTGCAATTTGCCGTCACGGAGATCTGCATACATTTTCCGCATGCCCCGGAGCATCTCATCCCGGCTTCCATAATTGATCGCAATCTGCAGATTCAAACCATCATTGTGTGCAGATGCAGACTCCAATTCTTTGATCTGATTTTGAAACTTCTCACTGAGTTTTGTGGTATCTCCGATCACCCGGACACGCATATTATTCTTATCCGCAGTTTTAATACAGTTTTTCAGATAAGATTCCAGTAATTTCATCAATGCATTTACTTCGTTATCCGGCCGGTTCCAGTTCTCGGTAGAAAAAGCATATAAGGTCAGATATTTAATTCCCATATCATGGGCTGCCTGACAGACTGTCTCCACATTCTTAGCCCCGACCGTATGTCCGTAATTTCTTGGCATTCCTTTGCTTTTTGCCCATCTTCCATTTCCATCTAATATAATTGCTACATGTTGTGGAATCTTCATGCTAATTGTATATCCTTTCTGTTCCAGTCAAACGGCACAAAACCTTGTAATTTTTTTTGTTCCGCTGTCATTGCAAAATATTGTTCTTTTATAAGTTACGAAAATGAGGACACGATTTTCTCATGCCCCCACTCTTTCTTTTATTCTGTCAATTTATTTATACAGTTAAAATTTCTTTTGTTTTAACTTCTACTGCTTCATCGACAGCTGCAATATATTTATCTGTCATCTTCTGAGCATTTTCTTCCAATGCTTTGATTTCATCTTCTGAAACATCCTCTTTTGCAAGTTTCTTGAAGGAATCATTTGCATCACGACGAATATTACGAATGGCTACTTTTGCACTCTCACCTTTCTTCTTTACGTCTTTTGCAAGATCTTTACGTCTTTCCTCTGTCAGTTCTGGGAATAAAAGACGGATTGTCTTTCCATCATTGGTAGGATTGATTCCAAGATCAGATGTCATGATCACTTTCTCAATCTCTTTTACCATAGAAGCTTCCCATGGCTGAATCTGAATCATTCTAGGTTCCGGAACATTTACGTTTGCCACCTGCTGGATAGGTGTTGGTGTTCCGTAATAATCAACTCTCAATTTATCAAGAACATGTGGATTGGCACGTCCGGCACGGATACTTCCAAATTCCTCTGATAAATTGTTCATTGTTTTCTGCATTTTCTCATCGAACTGAACTAATCTCTCGTCCATATTAATCCTCCTTGTTTTGCGAAGCAAAATGCGACTGCCCATGCAGGAGCAGAGGATTTAGCCTCCTTGTTTTTGCGAAGCAAAAATCCGAACTCCGAGTGAGGAGAGGATTTAGCCTCCTAAACTGTTACCTTTGTGCCATTAAATTCTCCACTCATGGCCTTTACAATACTATTTTCTTCATTTAATCCGAACACATACATCGGCATCTTGTTTTCCATGCACATAATGGATGCGGTAAGATCTACTACAGCGAGCTTCTGGTCAATTACCTCCTGAATAGATACCTCATCATACTTCTTAGCAGCCGGATTCAGCTTCGGATCGCTGTCATAGACACCATCAATTGCCTTTGCAAGATAAATACCTTCTGCTTCCATCTCAATTGCGCGTAATACGATTCCCGTATCGGTAGAAAAATAAGGATGACCTGTTCCACCTGCAAAGAAAACAATTTTTCCCTCATGGAAACATTTATCTGCCTCATCTTTAGAGAAAAGCTTTGTCATGCTTCCACATAAAAATGGTGTAAAAATCTCTGTATCCATTCCAACAGAACGGAAAATTTCAGAAACATAGATACAGTTCATAATGGTTGCTAACATACCGATCTGATCCGCCTTAGGTCTGTCGATCGTCTCGGAAGTTCTTCCTCTCCAGAAATTACCACCACCGATCACAATACCAATCTGGATTCCTTTATCTGCAATCTGCTTTACCTGTTTTGCAACTTCTGTAACGGTTGGTTCATCAAAACCAGTGTGTTTTTCACCGGCTAATGCTTCTCCGCTTAATTTCAAAAAAACTCGTTTCATTTATGAATCCGTTTCCTTTCTGGATTATTCATTATTCTTGGAAGCAAAAAGACTCTCAACATCAACATCTGAGTAGCACTGGGAGCAGAAACCTTCGATGACTGCACCATTGTTGATCTGTACGGAACGGGATTTGATGTTACCCATAACAACAGCGGATGTATCGACAACAACAGGACCCTGGACATCAATATCTCCTTTGATTGCCCCTGCGATAACTGCAGACGAAGATGTTACATTACCAATGATCACAGAGCCAAGTCCGATCTTAACAGTACCTGTGCTTACGACTTCTCCCTCAATCTTAGCTGCATCAGCAAAAAATTCAGAAGAATTGCTGTTACCTGTTACTGTACCTGTTACAACAAGTTTTCCGTTACATCCAATGTCTCCCTGAACGTTTCCTCTGATGTCTAAAGATCCGTTTGATACGATATCTCCTTTAATGATCGTTCCCTCTGTAATTACAGATACCTCATCTGATACTGGTTTTGTTTCATTGACAACTGGTGTTATATTGTCTGCCATTTTTCTTTCCTCCTGAGTGTTTTTTACATGACTTTCCGGGATTACCGGCTGTTCGATTTTTGTTTCACCTGCTGGCTGCGGCTGCGGTACGGACGGAACTGGCTGATTCTGCACTGAAGTCTGCTGTTTTGCAGTCTGTGAAGTCACCTGCTCTAAAAGACCGTCTAATTTGGAAAGTTCAGATTCAACATCAACTTCATTTTCCAATGTGTTCACAACTAAATCTTCATTTGCTGCGCCATCTTCTAAATTGTCCTCACCCGGCATCAGTTCATTCACTGCCTGTGAAAAATCATCTTTAAAATCTTTAAAAAATCCCATAATCTTCCTCCATTTATATTTAGTTAGTCAATACTGTCTGCCTTCACATATTGAATAACTGATGTATCTTCATCAATCGGCAGGATCTCAGCGCCCATTTCATTCAATGCCTCGATCAATGGTGCTAAAGCCTCTACCGTTGCTGACTTATCCGATGCGTCATGTAACAAAACAACTGACGTTTTATATTTTACTACATCATCCATCACATTCGCAACTATTTCCTCGGATGAATATGCATTCGATGCTGCATCTCCCGCAGAAACGTTCCAGTCATAATAAATAACTCCCTGTTCATTCAGGTAATGGATAAAATCACTCATTGGTACGTTACTGATCTGGTTACTGCTTCCACCCGGGAAACGATAGTAAATACTGTTCACTCCTGTGACCTGATACAATTCATCACGTAAGCGCTCAAAATCTTCTTCAAATGCCTCATCTGACTGATAGATCTGGCTATATTTGTTAGAATAGGAATGCATGCCGAGCGTATGTCCCTCATCTGCGATTCTCTGATACAGTGCCTGGGATTCTTCATCCTCTTTCCCGACCACAAAAAAAGTTGCCTTCACATCATATTGAGCCAATATGTCCAGAATCTCTCCGGTATGATCAGAAGGTCCGTCTTCGAAAGTCAGGTAAACCTTATGTATATCGCCATCCCCGGCAAGATTCTCTTCCTCTGAAATGCCGGTAGCCGGCGGTGTCACAGACTCATAGGTTTTTGGTGTCTCTGTTGCTTCAGTGACATCGGTATAAACAGACTCCCCAGCACTTTCCGGTTTCTGCGCATTTTCCTGCTGAACCTGTTCCTTCGAACTGACTGTCACAATATTATCCAGTTTATGCTGAATCTTTATTACCTGCACAAATAAAACAATGATCAGTATCATCGACAGGATGATCCATCCGGCAATCGTCATTATAATACCATTCCGAATCCGTCCGATTCTTTTTCTTCGTTTTCTTTGATTATTTATTGCCTCTGTATCTTTATCCTGCATGGAATAACCCCCAAGCTTATCATTTGTCTGATTAACTTTGTAACCTGTTGTCATACGGTTGATTGAGTTATTCAAGCCTAGAGTATTTTCGCCCAGTGTTCTCTGTAAAATCAAATCTGCTACATCACTTCCGAAGGTTATCATAAATCACCTCCGGTGCTCCGAACTAAATTTATATAGGCATTTCGCCCCCCCCCCCTGATAGCTAAAACGCAGTCTAGGAGCGGGTTTCAAGCATTTACAGACTCTCTTGAAATTACCAACGATACCACATATCATATCTACATTATATATCACATTTATTGACGGCACAACGTAAAATATACAAAAATTAACAAATCCCCAGAATGTAACAAATTGTAAAAAATTATTCAAAAAACCTAAAGTTCTAGAAAAAATTGCCGATAACATTATTACAAAGAATAAGGGCAAAGGATATGGCAGAAACATTTAATCTGAATAATTTTTTACAAACGTATAAAACTCAGACTTATGATCCGACTAAACAGCATGCAGCCGCTGAAGAGAAAATGGAAGAAAAACTCCAGCAGCAAGCTCAGGAAGCTGTACAACAAAGCGGATTTTTAACCTTGACCTTATCCGAAAAAATGGCTGAAATGGGTATTGGCGAAAGAGCATTAAAACAGTTTGCCGATACTGCAACAGGTCTATTGACCGATGTTGTAAGTCCGCTAGGTGACTATTTGGAAAAATATGAAAATATCTTTGACCAGAGAGTTTATAATTCAGAAATACAGAGTTATGCAAAACAAATGTTCTTTGCATCTCAGGCTATGCGCAAAGAAGCAAGCGAAAATACAACAGGACAAAACTTCGTATATGATATGTAGAAATCTCCTCCTCCTTCAAACATAATAAAAAATCGCCTCATCTCATAAGAGATAAGGCGATTTTTTTAAGACTTGTAAATTATAAAGCAGCCTTTGCAGCCTCAACTACAACAGCAAAAGCATCTTTGTCATTAACTGCAAGGTCAGCAAGCATTTTTCTGTTAACTTGAATGTTTGCCTTTTTGCAAGCATTAACAAATCTTGAATAGCTCATGCCTTGTTCTCTAACAGCAGCATTTATTCTTACAATCCACAAACGACGCATATTACGTTTTGTAGCTCGTCTATCTCTGTAAGCATATTTAAGAGCCTTCATTACAGCAATGTTAGCAACCTTAAATATTCTGCTTCTAGCACCTTTGAAGCCTTTAGCAAGCTTTAATATTTTTTTGTGTCTATTACGACATACATTTCCACGTTTAATTCTCATTGTTCAACACTCCTATCTAGCATACTTCTTGTAAGGTAACTCTTTTGAAATCAATTTTTCGTGAGTTTCAGAAATTACAACATCTCCGAAAATCTTACGTTTTCTTGATTCAGATTTGTGTTGAAGCAAGTGTCCGATACCTGCATGTCTTCTTGTAATTTTACCAGTGCCTGTAACTTTGTATCTCTTAGCTGCAGCACGGTGAGTTTTTAATTTTGGCATTTTTTGTCTCCTTTAATAAAAGTTATTACTAAATCCGAGCAAGGCATACCATAGCACTATACTTCGGCATGATTGAAGTGTAGTACAAATTAATACCAGTGTCAAGGAAATTATTTACTTTTAGGGTTATTAATGTTAAATTATATTAACAATGGAGAGATTTTTATGGATAATAGAGTTTTGTTTAACATAGGTTACGGGCTGTACGTATTGACGGCACAAGAAGGGAATCAAGATAATGGATGTATTATCAACACTGTTATGCAGGTTACATCAGATCCCTGCCAGATTGCTATTGCTGTAAATAAACGTAATTATACCAACCAGATGATTCAACATACAAAAAAGTTTAACATTTCTGTATTATCTGAAAACGCAAAGTTTGATACATTTAAACATTTCGGTTTTCAATCCGGAAGGGATGTGGATAAATTCGCAACATTCAATGATATAAAAAGAAGCCCTAACGGACTCTTGTACATAACAAAAGATACAAACTCTTATATGTCTGCATTTGTTAAACAAGAAATAGATTTAGGTACGCATACACTTTTTATCGCCCAGCTTGTAGCTGCTGAAACTCTATCAGATATACCAACTGCAACTTACACTTATTATCAGCAGAATATTAAGCCTAAGCCAGAAAAAACTGAAAAAAGAGGCTGGAGATGTAAGATTTGCGGATTTATATATGAAGGTGACGATTTACCGGCTGATTATATATGCCCTGTTTGTAAGCACGGAGCTGCCGATTTTGAGAGGATTTCATGAAAGCTAAAAAACTTGATGAACTAAAAAACAAATGTCTAAAATGCAAAAAATGCGAGTTAGGCGAAACCAGAAATAATATTGTATTTTCAGACGGAAACCCTAAAACAGCCAGAGCAATATTAATAGGAGAAGCCCCTGGTGAAAATGAAGATAAAACCGGCACGCCGTTTGTTGGAAGAGCTGGAAAACTTCTCAATGAGTTTCTTGAAAAAGCAGAGATTTCACGCGAAAAAGATTTGTATATAATTAATACTGTTAAATGCAGACCGCCTAAAAACAGGGTTCCAACCGATAGTGAAAAGGCCGCTTGTGAAGAATATTTACTTAAGCAGATAGAAACTATTGACCCTAAAATTATGATTTTCTGCGGTGCTACCGCTTTAAAATCTTTTTATCCGCAAAAAACTGCAATATCAAAGATACGAGGAGAAGTTCTAGAATTGGAAATTGGCGGTAAAAAAAGGAAATGTATACCAATTTTCCACCCGTCTTATCTTCTCAGGTATCATTCCTTAGAGGAAGGCAGTCCTAGAGATTTAATGCTTAAAGACTTGAAAAAAATTCAAGACTTGATAAAGGTTTAAATATCGTTTATACTGTCCTTACGAACATTGAAAAGTTTATATTATGGGGATGTACTGGTTTTGACGCCGTGATTGGTAGATCCGGATTGCGAGTGCGGGCGCTGTTCCCGCTTATCAACGAGCAAACTAAATTAAATGCTAACGACAACGTTATTGCATTCCCTTCAAGAGCTAGACTCGCTGCCTAATTGCAGTTAGGGACCTTCTAAGTGACCAGCTTGCCGTTGCTTAGGATGACATTATGCAAGATGCAGTACGCAAATGATGGTATGCGTATCAAGTTTAACCATTGGAGGTTAGACTTCCGTAAAAAGTCTGAGGCTTAGTTCAGGTTTCGTAACTTTCCGTATTAAGCCAAGATAATAAGTTACTACACTCGTAGATGTTCGTTTTTATCCACGATGGACGCGGGTTCGACTCCCGCCATCTCCAGTTTATGACTTTTTCTTAAATTTAATAAAGCAGAAAACGCGGAATGCGGTGTTATTGTTAGGCTTGCGCCGTCGAACAAAAGTTCGATTGTTAATAATTTCATCAATTCCGCTTTTTCTTGCGGTGTTTGGCGCAAAAACAATGAATAAGCGTCTTTTGATAGTTCGATGATAAGATTTGCGTCGTCAATTAAATTTCGATTTGATGTCGCCGTTTTTTCAAAAGCGAAACAAAGTTCGTCAAGTTCTTTTTGCCATGTGTCCCGTTTTTCAAAATAAAAATCGTCCGTGATGATTCCGTCCATGCGGTCGTCATATAGTTTACTAATCCGTCGATTTAAAACATCAATTCGGTGTTTTATTTCGGCGGTTTTTTGTTCTATATAGTCGCAACCTTGATTGACAAAGGTTTTGACGACATCTTTTAAACGGATAAATTCTTCGGGTGGCATGTATAATTCTTTTAAGAAGTCCGCGAATTGCGCTTCGATTCTGTCTTCGCGAATAGACGGCTTCGATTTATCAAGTTTTTTCGCATTAGTACAATGATAATAAATATATTTGCCTTTTTTGATTTCGCCCGTTAGCATACAACCGCAATTTTTGCATTTTATCAAGCCCGTATAAGCAAAACCATGTTTAACGGGTTTTGTGGGGCATTTAAGCGCAAGTAATTTTTGAACGATAAAATATAAGTCCATAGGGACAATCGCTTCGTGTTGCGCGCTTGAATAATGTTTCCCGCGATATTTGAACGCGCCTATATAAAAAGGATTATTCAAAATACGTTCGATATTTTTTTCCGTACATTTATGCCCGTTCGGACGGAATCCGTCTTCGGTTAAAGTTTTTGCAACTGAAACATAAGTGTGGCGACCCGTTGCGTATAATTCAAAGGCTTGTTTAATATAAGGCGCGGAAGCAGGGTCAACAACGATGATTCGTTTTCCGCTCTCTAATTTTTCGCTTTTATATCCCATCGGGGCTTTATGCGGGTAATAACCTTGTTCGGCTTTTTCCTTTAAACCTTTTTTGATTTCTTCGGACAAATTATCAATATAGTTTTTCGCCATTAAGACGCGGATTCCATGCATGAACTTGTCTTGACTTCGGCTTGTTTCGCTTAATATTTGCCCCTCTTTAACAAAATGAATTGCAACGTCTTCGATTTCGTCAATCAAAACATAATCTTTTAAATTCCTATAAAGACGGTCGGTTTTTTCAACAAGAATTGTTTTAACGTCTTTATGTTTTTTCATATAAGACAACATTTTATTGAATTGAGTTCGTCCCGCTTTTTTTGCCGTTTCGGCTTCGACAAATTCTTCGACAATTTTTAAATTGTTTTTGATTGCGTATTCGTGCAAAAGTTTAATTTGCGCAGGAATAGAGAAGCCCTCTTTTTCTTGACGGTCAGAGGACACGCGGGCATATAGAACGCATTTAATTTTATTCGTCGTCTTCGCTATCGCCATGATTGCTAAAATCCCCGCAAAATTCATTCGGTATATTATGTGCGTTTGCGTATCGCGTTAAAGATTCTAATATAAGCATTTTAAGCATATTTTCATTATCAAAAGCGGTCGAAAATTTATATTCATTATGCGTCTTCGTGAATATATGCATGACAAACGCTTTTCTTTTATATGTCCATGTTCGGATTGATTCAATATCGGACACGTTTTCGGTCAACACTTCGTCGCCTTGTTTAATATACATTATTTGATTTTCAAAATTAAGCGCGCATTTTCCCGCTTTAAGTTTGCTTATCGGGTTATGATTTAACGTCCCGCTAACAAAGTTAAGATTGAAACCGAATTTTGCTTCTTTTGGTTGAAAAGCATTTTTGAATAATTGTTTAAACATAACAACCCCCTTTTATAATCTTATTCGGGGCAGTATGCGCCCGAAAACTTGAAAATCGACATCACGTTCAATAAAAAACGGCTCGTATTCTTTATTTACCGAAATACATTTGATTTTATTTCCCGCGCGGTTTATTTCCTTGACGTAGCATTGCCCGTCATATCTAAAAGCATATATTTGTCCGTCGGTCAAATTCAAATCCGATTCGTCAATGATTACACGGTCGCCGTGATGATATTCGGGGAACATGGAATTTCCGCTAATTTTAACCATTTTGCAATTTTTCGGATTTACGCGCATGCCCCGTTCAGACATCAAAAAACGCGAATCAATGACAACAATTTCGGAATATTCGTCCAAAACTTCGCAACCATAACCCGCAGAAAGAAACACATCGGGGAAGTATTCAATTTGTGCAAGTTCGATATTTGTTTGATTTTCTTCTAATTGTTCGGCAAATTTTGCCATTTGGCATGCCGAATCGGTTAAAACTACATTAAAATATTTTTCAAGTTTTTTTATTTCGTCGAACTTCACTTTTGACCCTTTACCTTTGCGGGTGCTAATTGTAGAGCGTTTTAAGTTTAAAACGTCGGCGATTTTTTGATAAGTAACTTCGCTATTTGTTAAGTTCTGTAAAGTGGTTTTTAATTCTGTAAATTCCATTGTTTCGACCCTTTATTTTAATAGTTTATACACCGTTTATATGATATGCGTCGATAATTGTTTGACATACGACGATGATTGTTCTATTATTTAGTTAAGTTAATCACTAACTCAATAAGTCATTAAGTTAGTTAATTAGATAATAACACAAAAACAAGAAGCGCAATATTAGTGCTTAATTTGTGGTGCAAAAAATAGAGAGAAAGAGGACAACATGGCAGAGGAAAAAGAGTTCAAGACGGGGTTTAATACAACATTAAGAATTGCAACAATTCAAACAATGGACGAATACGCGTCGAAATTAAATTCAACCCGTGCGAATATCGGTCGAAAAATTATCGAATATTTTATCGAACATAACGACGTGGAAGACTTGCAAGAATAGGCGAAGCGAACAGGCATGGAAGTTTGTATCAAAAAGCCAGTTTATAAAGGGTCAAGGGTCAAAGAATACGGGTTAATAATCCGAATGCCCACCGAACAATGTTCAGACGAAGAACGCGACTTCATGCGTGCGCGATACATTGCGAAATTACTTGAATGGAAGCGGGCGGAATTAGAACAGACGGCAAACAACAAAAAGGCAGTTTAGAGAGAATGCAAAAAGACGGGTTTCAAACAAAAGGCTATATAAAACTATATAGAGATATAAGCGACAATTCTTTGTGGCTATTAGAGCCGTTCACAAAAGCTCAAGCGTGGGTGGACTTGCTATTGTTGGCAAACTATAAACAAGGTTTGATTGTTGTTAAAAATGGAAGCCTTGTTGCTATTAAAAGGGGCGAATGCGGTTATTCTATGAAAGCACTTTCGGAACGTTGGAAGTGGTCAAGAAAGAAAGTTGCGCATTTTATAAAATTTCTAAAAAATGCCGAAATGATACAACAAAAAATTGTTGAAAATCATTCAATAATAACGATTTTAAATTATGAAGCATATCAAGGGGAACAACAAACAGAACAACAAAGCGACCCACAAAATGAACAACAAAACGAACAACAACAGACGCAACAAAGTGGGCAACAAATAGAACAACAAACGCACACAAACAATAAAGATAAGAATAATAAGAAAGATAATAAAGAAGAAGAAAAAAGAACAAATTTTGTTGCAAAAAGTTTTTTTCAAAAACTTTTTACTTGCGACGAAGAAATCAAAAAATATTCTTCTTTTAAAGATTTATTCATTGAATTTTTAGAATACAAAACGGCAATCAAAAAGCAATATAAAACGGAAAAGAGTGTCCGCAATGCTTTTTTGGATTTTGTCAGATTGTCGGGGGGCGATATAAATTACGCGCGTGCGCTTGTTGATAATGCAATCGCGCGCGGTTGGCAATCAATTTATGATTTGCCCGCCGAACAGAAAAAAGCGTTTAAAAAAGCGCAAAGCGAAAATCAATCGAACGGGGCGGACGATTGGGAAAGTCGGTGCATGTAATGACAAATAAAATTGAAATGAGATTCGGCACAAAACCCGAAAATATAAAATCATCAAGCGATTTAATTTATTTAACTTCATATTGCTATTTTGACGAATCGTCAGACATCGCAGAACAAGCAAGAACGCTTTTTGATAATACAAACGATATAAATGTCGTAAATGATTTTTTAATCGCAAAATGGAACGCACGGCAGGCGGAAAAATACAAAAAACAAGCGAATTTAAGCAAGCGTTTTTCAAAAAGAACTTTTGACGGATTCAATATTGAAAATGAAATGCAAAAAAGCGCATACAATAAAGCGTTTGAATATGCAAAAAACATCAAAAAGCATATTGAAGACGGAACAAACATGATTTTCGTCGGCAAAGGTAGCGTCGGAACGGGAAAAACCCACCTTGCGTGCGCGATTGCAAACAATGTTCTTGAACAGGGAATCCCCGTCAAAGTCATAAACGTTGCGGTGCTTGTTGACGAATTAAAGGAATTTACAAGCGCGTTTAAAAAAGAATTAAAAACGGTCAAAGTTTTATTGATTGACGATATGGGCAAAGAAAACGGCACTTTGTGGCTATGTTCCGAAATATACGGAATCATTAACGCGCGCTATGAAAACGAATTGCCGACAATCATCACAACAGAGGGAAGTTTAAAAGACCTTGAAGACAATTACAAAGTTGAAATCAACGAAAAGATTGTCAACAAAGGTGTTTCAATGATTAGTCGTTTAACCGAATCTTGCTTTTTGGCGGTTATGGTCGGCGACGATTACAGGAAGAAAAAGGGGGCGCAATGTACGAATTAAACGACCTTGAAGAAAGAAAAGTCAAAAACACAATTCGCAGGGTTGCAAAAGTTCTTCGATTTGCATTCAACGGCAAAAGCGACTTATATATCGGGACTTATGCTTTACTAACCGCGCAAACATTGTTCATGTCGTGGTTTGATAATGATTGCAAAAATCCGCAGGACTACAAAACGGCGAAATCAAACATGTTGCGCATTTTATCGGAGTTCACAAAATCAATTTTCAAATTGCAATTTGAAAAGAAAGAGGGGAAATAATGTCAGACATCAATCAAGTTTGTATTTCGGGAAATATCGGAAATAAACCCGAAATGAAATACTTTGAATCGGGAAGTTGCGTCGTCAATTTTTCGGTTGCAATCAAAGAATGGGCGGGGGCTAATAACGGCGAAAGAACAACATGGATTGATTGCAAAGCGTGGAACAAAAAAGCCGAATTTATTGCAGAATATGCGCAAAGCGGAAGTTTTGTTGCGGTTAGCGGTCAACTTGCGGTCGATAATTACAAAGCGCAGGACGGAACAAACAGGGTTAAAACATACATTTTGGTGCATGAAATCCGAATAATTGGCAAAAAATAAGGTGGCGGAATGGATATACGGGGACATTTTGAAAATAAAAAACTTGAAGACGTCTTGTCGAAAAAACTTACAAAGCAAGAAGTCCGAGTTTTGAAAATGTACGCAAGCGGATTTGCGGTCAAAGAAATAACGGAAATATTAAGTGTTTCAGAGGGGACGGTGCGAACTCATATTCGCAACGTATTCGCAAAAGTTATGATTGACAATTCCGCCGATTGCAAAATGACTTTATGTCTATTTTGGCATTTATTCCGCCCGCAACTTGAAAAAAGAGAGGGTTTAAAAAAATGCAAGAAATAAAAAAACAAACGCAGGAACAAAAAGTCGTTGCGCTATTGAAACGCGGTTGGTTTTCAAATTTTCAAATGCAACAAAAATTGAAATCCAGTTCGGCAGATAGAGCATTCAGACGCGCACGCGAAAAAGGTTTGGACGGTTGGGAATTTAAACAAAGACCGAAGAAAAATTCGCCCGTTTATTGCCTTGAATATCGAATCGTTGAGGTTAAACAGGCATGCAATCAATAGACGCTTTAAAAAATCAAATAATCAACGCGGATTTTCGCGACATATTAAAGCAATTGCCCGACAAATGTTTTGATTTGTTATTGACAGACCCACCGTATGCAATAGACATCACGCGTCAATTGGTTAAAAAAGACCCATATCACAAACACGGGTACAGGTCGTGGGAAATCAAAGAGTGGGACAACAAAAGACCGACGCTTGAAGACTTCGCGGAAATGATAAGAGTTTCAAAGAATCAAATTATATGGGGCGGAAATTACTTCGCGGATTTATTGCCCGCAAGTCAAGGGTGGGTCGTATGGAACAAAGGTCAACGCGATTTCAGTCTTGCAGACGGCGAACTTGCGTGGACATCGTTTGACAAGGCTTTAAGGATTTTCGACTATTCCCGCGCGCAAGCGTTAAAAGACGGCAAAATCCACCCGACGCAAAAGCCCGTTGCGCTTTTTGAATGGATTTTGAGTTTAAGGGCTAAACAAGGCGATTTGATTCTTGATTGCTATTCGGGAAGCGGAACAACGGCGGTGGCTTGTCATAATATGGGGCTTGATTTTGTTTGCATAGAACGCGACCCCGATTATTACAAAGCAAGCGTCGAACGGCTTGCAGACGTTCAAAGACAAGTAAAATTCTTTAAAAAAATAGAAGTTAAGCACGAACAAATGAGGTTTATTTAAAAATGGCAAGAATTATCAAGCAAAAGGCGATTATATGCGACATTGACGGGGTTTTGTTAGATACGGCGCATATATTCGACAGGATAGAAAAAGCAGGATTACAGGGGCGCGACAAGTGGGATTTTTTCAACAGGCATGCAAACGATTTTGATGTCGAAATTGATTCCCGCGTCGTTGAAACGTTGGAAACGTTGTCGCAGGATTACAAAATCATATTTTTAACATCAAGAAGCGGGGAAATATACAAGCAAACGCGCGCAAAGATTGCAACGGCAATCGGATTATATGCGCAAACGGTGTTTGATTACATTTTGATAATGCGAAAACACGGCGATTTGCGCAGTTCGGTGGAAGTCAAGGCGGAGTGGTTGAAAGAAATTCAACAAGAATTTGACATCATATTTGCAATTGACGACGAATCCGAAAATTGCGAAATGTTCGCAAGAAATAACATTTTAACGCTAAAGGTACAAAAAAGAGAGGATAAACAGGCATGAAGATTATTCAATTATTCAAGAAAAACAAAGAAATCAAAAAAGCGCAAATTGCGAAGCGTCAAGAAAATTATTTGGAAAATTATTTTTCCGAACTCTATGCAAGGAATGACGCGGGAAAAGTTGAAATCCCGCACTTTATAAAGGCACAACAAACCGTCGAGGATTTAAAGCGACGTGGGCTTGTTGCGGATATATACAAACACATTAAACAAAAGGGGGTCGCATGATAAGCGCAAAACAAGCAAGGGAAAAGACAGAATCAAGCCGATTGTCATTGACGCGCGCAAGCGTTGAAAAAGCAATCAAAAAAGCAATTGAAAACGGTCGGGATTATATCCGTTTAACAACATCAATCAATAAAGAATTTGAAACGGAGTTGACCGAAAACGGCTTCAAAATAGAAAAAATGAACGGATTAACAAAAATCAGTTGGTAAAGAGAGGATAAAACCATGAAAAACAAAAACAAAAAATCTAAAAAAGAACAAATCCAAGAACAAAACGAAAATTTATTCGGTTGTCAACTTTTAAAATCAGAGTTTGAAAAACTTTTAAAAGAACAAGTCAAACATACTTCGTATTATGGTGATAGCATTTTGCGGTCGATATTTTTTGAACTCAAAGGCGATATTTTGACAATGGTTTCAACCGACGGAAATCGTCTTCTTGAAACAAGAATAAAAGTTGAAGCACCGTTCGGGAATGGTTGCGGGACTTTTGATTCGGCATATTTAGGAAAAATAAAATTCTTCAAAAATATGGTTATTCATTCCGAACGCTATATCGACGTTATTCAATTGAATTTTCAAAAAGATTGTTTGCAAATAAAAGACTTTGCAAATGGAATTGAATATCAAGTCCCCGCAATTCAAGGGGTGTTCCCGCCGAATTGGAAAACTTTATTTCCGAACATTGATTCCGATTCAAAAGAATATACGACAATCGGGGTTAATATGCGATTTTTGAATGAATTGAACAGATTGTCCCCGAACGAAAAAACGGGAATCGTTAAATTAACATTTAAAAACAATGACCCGTTGTCAATGATTGTCGCAGAATGCGACGCGGTAGATATTCAAACGCGTGCGATTATAATGCCCGTACAAATAAGATAGGGGGCGGGCATTGAATAAAACGTTAAGCGACTATATAAAATCTTGCGATATGGAAACATTGTTGAATTTGTTTGAAGAAATCATCAACGAAATAAACAAGCGTAAAGAAAAAGAACGCGAATCTTCGGGGGG
>ENA-UESU01001145-UESU01001145.1-human-gut-metagenome-genome-assembly--contig:-NODE-1145-length-19828-cov-12.471115_pt1 | contig 19828 bp, 18 predicted proteins | sample MGYA00243007_ERZ508008 | MGnify/ENA primary metagenome ERZ508008 (study PRJEB26167, sample SAMN06115399) | human gut metagenome | host: Homo sapiens | place: China:Henan | collected 2016-06-23...
TTTATGATGTACGACAGCTTCGGAAAAGCCTACGAGCTGACCGGTGAACGTTCTTACCTGGACGTAGTGCTGCAAAGCGTGAACGTGAAGAACGTGCCGCAAAGGTTGAGGCTGAATGTCTGGCATACGGTTACGGTCGCGGCGAGCATTATTCGTCTTTTAGCGGGTGGGGAAATTATTGCGGTGATTGATTATTAACGAACTAAATACATATTCAAATGAAAGGACTAGAAATCAGTATTAAACAGGATTCGGGCATGTGGCGAATAGCTGTTAGTTGCGAGGCGAATTTAGCAAATGCGGGAATTATAAAGAATCTATTCGGGTGTCTACGGGAAGATAACGGCGTAATTCGTTCCGGTTTGCTTACTTCCAATGTAATGAAGTTAATTAGTATACAAGCCGAACTATTAAGTTACTCAATATGAAAGTGATTTATATACTCGGATTAATAGCGGGCGCGGTCCTGCTATTTGCCACGGAAGCGGAGACAGCCGCACCGAACATAACAGGGCTAGCACTGTGTGTAGCCTCATCTTACAAACTCGATTTATTCACATCTAACAAAATATAAAATCATGGAAGAAGTAGTTATTTTGGGCGCGGACGGTCGCCCGGTGAAAGGTATGCAACTAGATAGAGAAATGATTCATCTAGGAGACGCAGACGGGGCGTACATGGATTGCTCCCGCGAAAGCGTAACGGAACTATCAGAAGAAAGAAACGAGCGTTTAAAAAGGAATATGCAAGCGCATCCCGAAGTGTGGGGAAATTTATCTACCTGTTTGCTTTCGGTTAAATTGGCGGGCTTTGAGAATCCATACGACGAAATCAATAATCTACTATTGAAGGCTTATACTAATACTATTGAAGCGCAAGGGGCGTTCCTCAAGATTCATGAGCAGGAAATAGAGATGAGGCGTTTACGTAGGCGAGTAATCGAGGAAATGACAGCTAAAGAAATAGCGACTGAATTTATTCTATCATCTGGGAATGTCGAAGCGTTTAGAAAGTTCTGCGAGGAAAGAGCCGGAAGTGTGCCGGGTGACAGAGGGGAAACGGGAAAGGTTCGGTTATTCGTTCGGTAATAGATTTTATTAGTAACTTTGGCAAAAAAAGAAGATGACAACTAAAAATAAGAAAATTGAAACAAGATTAGAACCGGAAACACGTGCCGAATTTGAAAGATTAGCGGATGATTTGGGCGTTTCTCCTTATACGGCGGTTCAGTGGGCTATAGATTGCTTTATTGATAAATATAAACGCCCTAAAGATGTTCCTATGAAATCTAGGGGGGTATCCGGGATTATTCCAGATGATTATTATCAAAAGATAAGCTTATTAGCTGATAAATATAATACCACAATAATAGACGTAGTTAGTTCTATTATAAATAGGGCTATTGAAAGAATGGAAAAACAAAATAGCAATTCAGAATGATAATAAGTACCAAAATAATTTCTATCTTTGCTTTCAAAGAAGCCCGCTAAAACAGTTTTTCATCTGTTTTGTTACTAATTTGTTACCCACCATTAGAAAAGCGGGCTTTTTATTACTGACATTCAATACATTACAAAAGATTATTATCTTATGCGAGTAATCAGCGGTATTTACAAACGAAGAAGATTTGACGTGCCTCGAACATTTAAAGCACGCCCTACGACAGATTTCGCCAAAGAAAATCTGTTTAATGTACTCAATAACTATATCGATTTTGAAGAAGGAATAACAGCTCTTGATTTGTTTGCCGGGACAGGAAGCATCAGTATCGAACTGGTATCCCGTGGATGCGACCGTGTTATCAGCATTGAGAAAGATCCTGCACATCACTCATTCATCTGCAAAATCATGAAAGAGGTGCAGACAGACAAATGTCTGCCGATACGCGGAGATGTATTCAAGTTTATCAAGAATGGCCGCGAACAGTTCGACTTCATTTTTGCCGATCCTCCCTACGCTTTAAAAGAGTTGGAAACAATCCCCGAATTAATCTTTCAGAATAATCTTCTCAAAGAAGGAGGATTATTGGTACTGGAGCATGGAAAAGATAATAATTTCGAAGAAAATCCACATTTCCTTGAGAGAAGGGTGTATGGAAGTGTGAACTTCTCACTATTCAGATAAGAACCAAATACTATTTCATCCTTATTAAAGTAGCGGAGCCAATAAACGCACGATAGACTCCGCAGCTTTTTGTCTCCACGAACGTCTGCCCCAATTCTTCAAAAAGATCTGTGTACTTTCGCGCTGGTCCTGAAGAAATATTTCTTTCATTTCAAGGGCAGTTTCTACGTCATACATAAAAGCATTCACCTCAAAGTTATGCTCAAAGCTACGGAAGTCAACATTGGTAGAGCCTACAGTGGAAAGCATATCATCTGAAACCATCAGCTTAGAATGTAGAAAACCTTTCTTATAAAAATAGACTTTAACACCTGCCTGCATCACATCTGCCAAATAAGAACGCGATCCAAGATGAGTTATCCAGTTATCTGCACGTTCCGGTAACATCAAGCGTATATCCACCCCAGACAATGCTGCTGTTTGCATAGCTGCTAATATTGGTTCTGTAGGCAAAAAATAAGGTGTTTGCATATAGAAATATTTTTTTGCACTGGTAATGGCAACAGTCAATCCCTGCATGATTTCTTTCCATGGCCCGATAGGCTCACTCGTGACAATTTGCACTAAAGAACTTCCGCAAGAGTCAATCTTCGGAAAATAACGGGAAGCGGTTATCAACGTACGGTCTACAAAATACCAATCAAGCAAAAAAGCCGTTTGTAAACCATGCACTGCCTTGCCTTCCAACATGATATGCGTATCTCGCCAAATCCCCCAAGAAAAGCCACGCATATAACGTTCTGCCAGGTTCATTCCCCCAACGAAGCCCACGCGTCCGTCAATAACGACAATCTTTCTATGGTTGCGGTAATTCACCCTACTGGTAAATAAGGGAAAACGTACTTTCAAAAAGCTCCTGACTTCAATACCGGCATTGCGCATTTCTTCAAAAAAACGGTTAGGCACATGCCAGCAACCTACATCATCATAGATAACCCGTACTTCAACCCCGTGAGAAGCTTTTTCTATCAGCACATCCCTGACCATACGCCCGATAGCGTCATCTTCAAAGATGTAATATTCCATGTGGATATGCTGCTTCGCTTTTTGCAGTTCACGCAACAATGATTGAAGTTTGGTATATCCTTCGGTATAGACTGCCACACGGTTCCCCTCAAATGGAAACGCTTGATTCGTTTGCTGGAAAAGCTGAATAAGACGGGAGTATTCATAAGGAACGTCCGAACAATCCTGTGCGAGATATTCGGCCATTGGTTTCTTCAATAAGCGGTCGTAGCTTTTTTGCCCAATGATACGTTCGCGACGTTGACTCCGCCCAAAGAAAAAATAAAAGACAAGTCCGACAATAGGAAGGAAAAGTAATATGAGTATCCATGCCATGGTTTTAACCGGATTCCGGTTGTCAAGAATGATGATGACAATCGTACCGATAATGGCTCCAAAATAAAGAATATCAAAAGCCACTGTTGCTATCTGGCTAAGCATGTAGTTCCAATCAATCATAGGAATCTCCTTTCATACGGATACTAAACAACAAATATAGAGTAAATTCTCGGATTAACAAAGAAGTCCCGGCAACAACATTGAATCGTTGTGCCGGGACTTCCTGTTTTTATTTAAACCTATTACTCTGCTTTAGTGTGGTCTGCCACCTCCAAAGCCACCACGCGGGCCACGAGGTCCACCACCATCAAAACCGCCATGACGCATATTGCCGCGAGCTTCTTTATTTCCAAAAACATTCAGACGATAAGAGAAACGAAGCATGCAGTAGCTATTAATTCCGTTATATTCAGAAACAGAACGCATATCGGCTGTTAACGAACGGCTGATATTAGATTGCTGCCGCAGAATATCATATACTTCAAAACTGATGGTTGCGGCATTGCCTTTCAGGAAGTTTTGGGCAATCTGTGCATTCCAAATAAGTTCATTCTTATTCATACTGGCATCACGATAACCACGACGAGCGTTATTAGTGATATTGGTAGACAACGTCATACTCCAAGGTAAAGAGATATTAGTACTTGCACCATAACCAAATGTATAGGGTTCTTGATTGTTTTCCGGACGCAGTTGATTTCGCTCAAAGTTATAGTTGATTGAACCATTCAAGGTAAATTCAAACCAGTCGTTACGGAAAGTTCCATTCAAATTCTCTCCGAAAGTCAGTGTCGTACTAGTGTTCTTGTCATTTATTTTAGTATCGTCATTAAAAAGATAAGAAACCGCATTGGTATAATTAGCACGGGAAAAAGAATTTATGGTAAACCGCTTGTCTCTCAATGCTGTATTGAATCCAAACATTCCCATCGCATTCCAGTTTCCGTTGATATTCTCCGGTTTAACAGTCACTCCACCAGTACTCTGATTATAAGTAGTGGCATTAGTAATGCTATTTTGAGTCATATTCAAGTTTGCATGAGCCATCATGCCACGCTGTTTATCTGCATTATAAGTATTATAAAACAAACGCATAGAATGAGAGAAAGAAGGTTTCAATCCCGGATTACCCTTACGGATATTCAACGGATTAGAGTCATCAGTTACATCAAGCAAATTTTCCATACTCGGCTGGCTTGCACGTCCCCGATAGGTAAAGCGCAACTGGCTGACTTTAGAAAATCTGTAACGAAAATCAACGTTAGGAGCAAAATTGAACACATTTCTTTTTACCACAGTATCTACTTCGGCCTTCTTATAATCCAATCTGGTGTTCTGCGGTTGCAAAGATACTCCAAAGTTCAATCTATATTTCTCGCGGATAATATTTAGTCCTGCATTAATATCATGGTTATAATATTTATATTGAGCATACTTACTCAAATCTCTATCTTTATTCTCTTCATATCCTACAGGCAGGCCATCACCAAAATTCCAAAACCAATCCTGTCCTTTATCGGCATCAGGAATCAAGCTGTATGTACTTCTGTCACTTTCACTATATTTATATTGAAATTTATAGCGGAACTGTAAGAAGGTAGCTCTCGCAATCGGTTCGCTATAAGTCAGTTCGGCAGTATAATCATAATTCTTGGTTGGAGAAGTAGTATATTGTTTACGCTCATCATCTTCTTTTTTTGCATTATCATCAAAATAACGCGTCAATGATTCACTAAACTGTTCGCTGTCATTATCTCCATAACTAAATGTACCACGGAAAGTGATGTTTCGTCCCTGATTATTCAATCTACGATTCACTTGCAAAGAAGCATTTGCAGAGAGATTCTGCCCTTCAGATTTTGATTCACTATTACTGGCGTTGACACGAATAGCTTCTAAAGGATCATCCGTACTTCCCCAGAAAATCTTATTCAAAAACTCATTAGGATTAGACACCAAATTAAATGGATCTCCATTAAAAGTACCCGATTCGGAAATAGAATAACTATTAGACTTTCCATAAGAAACGTTCGGACGGAAAATGATATTTGTCAATGTGTCCGGTTTCCACTCCAACCGAAAGTCTGCATTAAAGTTCGTATTCTTATTGCGGCCTTTACTGTTCGAATTTGAATAAGAATTTCCATTTTGCAGGAAACGTTCCGAGTAGTTTGTAGATGTTGCATCCCGATCACTGAAATTATAACGGGCACTACCTCCCAGTTCCAATTTTTCAGTCTGGGTAGCAAAGTTAGCCCCTAACATCTTGGTAGCAGTCAAACCATTGCTGTTCCGGAAACGAGGTCCGCCACCTCCACCGGAGAATCCCTGATCGTTCACATTATTAACAGAACCGATTAAAGAGAATTGGCTATTATCGACAAAACGATTCAACATCAAGTTGCTTCCGTAACGATCTTCTGTACCACCGGCAACACTTGCATTACCAAACCAACCTTGATTCATACCTTTCTTCACTTTCAGGTCAAGAACAGTTTCTTCTTCTCCGTCATCTATTCCGGTAACACGTGCCAAGTCCGATTTTTTATCGTATGTTTTCAGTTTGTCGATCATGTTGACCGGTAAGTTCTTCAATCCGGTTTTCACATCACCGCCAAAGAACTCTTTACCATCCACCATAATCTTCTTTACTTCTTTACCATTGATTTTGACGTTACCGTCATCGTCTATTTCTGCTCCCGGAAGTTTCTTCACCAACTCTTCGAGCATCGCCCCTTCGGGAGTACGGTAAGCTGTTGAGTTATATTCCAGCGTATCTTCTTTCACGACCACCTGCGGAGCTTCGGCAGTAATCACCGCTTCCTTCAGCATGACAGCATCCGGATCCAATGTAATGGTTCCCAATTTTTTATCAGTGGCGTTAGCAGATAATTGTACCGGTACGAGCTTGGTTCGGAATCCAATATAGGAAACTTTCAACACATATTTTCCGGCTTTTACTTTGGGGAGAGTAAACCATCCTTGGTTACTACTGGCTATACCGGCGGCATAAGCACTATCAGGTAATGATAGCAATTGAACTGTAGCCTGCGCTGCGGGCTCTTTAGTATCGGATTCCACCACACGTCCCGAAACGGTAATAACCTTATTCTGTGCAAAAATTGAGAAGGTGCATAGCAACATCAGCACCAACCCTGCTGAAAATCTTTTCATTTACCTTATTTACGATTATATTAGTAGCAATAACAATGTCTTTTTGACAAATCGAATCGTAAAAGGTTTAATTGAAAAGAAAATTATCTTTTAAAGAATCGATCAACAAGCGCTTTTTTCAGACCAAACTCCAGACAAAGCACATTAAAAACCAGAAAAGTAAGGAAAGAGGAAGTATCGACGTTTATCACATCTCCTTGCATAACACGCCACAACATACCACCAAAGACGAACAAGAATGTCAAAAAGATAGCATTACGAACAGCCGAATTCCGGATTTGCTCCGTTTCACGGCTTTCATTCTTACTCAATGCAAAGATTATTAACAAGCATCCTGCCATCATCAACAACTTTGTACATTCTTTATAAAACAGCAAGTTAGTATCAGTTACTACTCCCTGCATCACCAAAATAAAAGGGATGAACAGAGCTACCAACAAGACAACATATCCTAAAGGACGACAATATACAGGTAATAATGCTTTCATGATTAAACGTTTTAATGAGACAAAAGTAAGTAAAAAAAGATATTTTATATACATTTGCAGAGTAAAAAAGCAAAAGAATCATGAGTAAACAAGAAGTTATTCTCTGCGAAAGCTTGGAAACGAGCCTCGGTCGTGCCATTGAGCTATGTCCGCATGACAAATTATTCGTCCTCACAGACGAGCATACCCAGCGTCTTTGTCTCCCTTCTCTAAAGGAATCGGATCTGTTAAAAGATGCTGTAGAAATCTGTATCGGAGCAGAAGATGTGCATAAAACTCTGGAAACACTCGCTTCCGTCTGGATGGCATTAAGCACTCAAGGGGCTACCCGCCACTCTTTACTTATCAATCTTGGAGGAGGGATGGTGACAGATCTCGGAGGTTTTGCCGCAGCTACATTCAAACGGGGCATTTCCTATATCAATATACCAACCACTCTGCTCGCTATGGTGGACGCATCAGTGGGGGGTAAAACAGGAATCAACTTCAACGGACTGAAAAATGAAATCGGTGCTTTCGCTCCGGCAAACAGTGTATTGATTGAAACTGAATTCCTACGCACATTGGACACACACAATTTCTTCTCCGGATATGCTGAAATGTTGAAGCACGGTTTGATTAGCAATACGGCACATTGGGCAGAATTGCTCAATTTCGATTCCTCTAGTATTGATTATGCAGCTCTCAAACAATTGGTAGGTCAATCGGTACAAGTGAAAGAAGATATTGTAGAACAGGATCCCTTCGAACATGGAATCCGCAAAGCATTAAATCTGGGACACACCGTAGGACATGCGTTCGAAAGTATGGCACTGGCAGAAAACCGTCCTGTATTACATGGATATGCAGTAGCTTGGGGAATTGTGTGCGAACTGTATCTTTCTCATCTCAAAGTAGGTTTCCCGAAAGAGAAAATGCGGCAAACGATCCAGTTTATCAAGGATAATTATGGTGTATTTACTTTCGACTGCAAGAAATATGACCAACTGTATGCATTTATGACGCATGATAAAAAGAATACTTCAGGTACTATCAATTTCACCTTACTGAAAGATATTGGAGACATTTGCATCAATCAGACTGCCGATAAGGACACTATCTTCGAGATGCTCGACTTCTATCGCGAATGTATGGGAATTTAATCCATCCTACATCGGGATATTCAGTAAATGTTCCTCTTTCTAAAAAATCAAGAGAAAAGCTTTGCTTTACGTGAGCTTTTCTCTTGATTTTTTCGTTCAACTCTCCCAGTCTTCTATCTTTTTTGTAGAATATTGTTTACATATTCTTATTTTTTCCTTCCCACCCATGCATTATGTACATGTCTTTTTTAGGGGAAGTTAAAACCTCTCCTGTTTTTCCTGTTATTTTAGTTAGATTATGCTGCCTTTCTTTTTTTCTTTTCGACCTTTTCTATCATACATACCGCATTGGCTGTATGTATCCCAAAGAAAATCCAAAGTACTTCCGTTTTCCTGTTTCTAGCTTTTATCCTGGCCAGTGAGTAATGTTGTTTCTGCGTTCCAAAACTTCCTTCCAGGCGGGTAGCTCTTTCACGGCTGAGTTCCGACCGTAAGATTTTCCGAAGCGGCTCATCTTTGGCAGCTCTGCCCTTACGCTTAAAGGAAGTACTTATATGATATTTTGTACAAAATTTCCGGTTGGCATTATTGGCATAGATTGAATCCGCCGCAAGCGCCTTAACCCTAACCCCGGTCAGTTGTTGTTGCAGATGAATACAGTCTTTCAAACGTACTCCTTCGTTAAAAGCCTTAAAGGAGATATGTTCTATAAAGGAGATTCCGTCTATCTGTATATTGTTGACTTTGGCTCCGAATTCAACGGATTTGGTTTCCTTGCCTCTGATAATGGGGCGAAGGTAATGCCGGTCGATACTCACGATACGGTTGGACACTTTTTTGCCTGCAAATAAATTCTTCCCTTGCTCAAGGACTGTCTGTATGACCGAGAAACGTCTTTGGTAATCAGAGGATAGTGTAAGCCTGTTCCTGTAGGATGAATGAAGCAGCTCCAGCTGGTCAAGTAACTTTTCCAATAACTGAAGTAACCTTCGTGTAATCATACGAGTCTGTGATTTCTTGCGTTTACGCAGTTTGCTATAAGCAAGATAGGCACGGCGTACATCAAGATACTTGTTACGGGGACGTTGTATGTGCAAGGTCTGGCAATGTTTGCACAGATGACGATGAAGCCATACAATACCTTCCCATAAGAGTTTGGTATCAGTAGGGAAACGCAGATGACTTTCATAACAGGTGGCATCGGTCATACAGACATGAAGGTTCTCAAGATAAGGTGTCCAATGCTCGGCAAGAATGAGCTGGAGGGACTCAACGTCAAGGCGATCCGCTAGTTCCTGACGAATTGCACTAACGATTTTAGGATTGGTTAGTGGATGAAGCGGATCAATCTGAACACCACAAAATAACTGGTAATGAATATTACCGTTTAAATGCTCAATCAGTTGTGCATCGGAAAAGTTGGTATAGGACTTCAAGACCATCAAGGCTATTTTACCTTCGGGAGAAAAATAACTTTTACGCCCAAAAGGAGAGGACTTCAAATGCATTTGTCGGGCCAGTTCCGAGAAAGGGAACAGAGAATGGAGGCGACCTAATTCACTCGTTGCAAAACTTTGACGATATTTTTTAAGCATATCGAACTCGGTAAAACCTAAACAAGGTTCGATTTCTGAGATTTTTTGTATCTTTACCATGTGTTTTTATTTTTAATTACCCCCGTTTTGGCCGTCAAACCGTTTTTTGGGGGGAATGCTTAAAGATACAAAAAAGGCAACTAACTCGCAATGAATTAGTTGCCTTAAATTTTATTATTTTAGGAATATCCCTACGTAATCACTCAATGGGCGTTTCACCCCGTTTTTAAACTACCGTAGGTAGAATGACCGATGCCTATTCCACGGTATACATTTTTGTTTTTCAAATGCGCACGCTTTTGCAACTCTCCTATGTAAGATCCTAAAGCTACATAAAAACCTTCTTCATTTTCCATTCTTTTTTACTATTAAAATTACTCCGAAATAGTTATTAACGTGAGTTCGATATAAGCCCGTACTATTCCGGAAGGACGGGAAAACATGCAGGCGAAGTTATATCGAACTCACGTTTATTATTTTCACTTTCATCCCAACATATCGGGACGAGGTCTATTTTGCATTTACTACAAACAAAGCCGGCTGATGACTCCTCTCACGCTTATCCCCTTCTACGAAGTCTCCACCGAACAAGTTTTCCAAATGATTACTTGCAACGAGAATCTCAAAGCCCTGACCGACCAAGTACGGAATGCCGAGATATACGAACCGCCAAAGCGTCTAATCATTATTTGTGAACTACGACGCATTCTACGTATTTTTTCTACATAAATAAACGTGAATTCAATATGCCGAACTCACGTTTATTCTATTTATACAGCTTATTCTACTTATCTTCTACGCACCGTATGAAACAGGCATCTTTTGCCTCGCCGGTTGCACTACGGGTGATGGGATAGAAATCAAAAGTAAAGTAATTGAAATCCCATCCGGTTGTAGGTCCATCTCCTGGCTCTGTAACATATACATAATTGCTCAACCAGTAGATTGCTCCGGGACGCATATATACGTCATAGAAGAGAGGAGCGCCCGCGACACCATTAGGATAGGCGGTACCAACAGCTCCCTCGGGGAATCGTTCGGCTCGAGATGCTGCATATCTTAATGTGCCCGCGCCTTTGGCATCATTTTCTTTTCTATGTCCATATCCGGAAGCTCCAATAGGAAAGAACAGACTTTTTCCGGTTTGTTGATTGTAGACAAAACAACCACGCATTCCGCGCTTTGTATGATTGTAGTCATAACCGTACGCGTCGTTTATATCATCTTCAGTACTTGTCGATCCATCTCCATACAGTATACCATATCCTTGTTTGATGTCTATATGGTCATATAATGCTTTAAAATCATCATAAGAAGCAATTCTTGTATTTGAAGGAAGCTGCGATGAATCGACAAATGCAGCATCGAAACCACTGTCCTTCGACGGCGCGTTTACAGGTTTTATCTCTCCCCATGTCTTTCCTTCACTTGTGCCGGCAATGGTTAATTTTTGAGTTCCTGGCCCTTTGAAAGATTCCGGTGTAACGTTTATCCAATACGGACCCGGATTCTTATTATTGATCGCGTCGATTGGCTCGGTCAGGTTACCCCATTTGAACAACGAACCTTCTTCCAGCGGAGAAGCGGTTTCTGTATCTTTAGTCTTCATGTTACGCGCATGCCATTCGGTCCCTCCATCAATCAATGCATCGGGAGCATCTCCTTGACGTACAAATATCAAGTGGTAGCAAGTATAGTTGTGATACTCTACCCGTATGATGGCATATCGGTTTTCATTTTCTCCGCAATTGCCTTTAAAGTCAATTTTAAAATCTATATTCGAACCGGTTTTTCCATAAACGGTGTCGTTGCTTACTTCGCTATGTTCCTTGCCGACACCTAAATTGATAAAGCTTTTATCCCCACAAACCACATAGGCTTTCCACGGACCTTCGGAAGCGAATGCTTCAAATTTTGTTCCATTTTCTCTGGGCAATCGTTTCAACAGAACATTGAATCCTTCGTTATTGCTATGGCTGCGCCAAATACCTTTGGGGTTGACAACGCGGCGCACTTGATAAATAACAGGGTTTTCATTCCCCTTGGCGGAGTTAGCGGAAGAATTGGTAGAAATCGTTCCCCATACCGTACCGTCCGGCCTCAATAACGTCGCTTTTATCTCCACTTCCGATCTGCGTTGATAGGCTACATAGGGATTATTCCCAGTGTAGCCGGTGGGTTTAATCATCTGTTTGGCGCGGGTGTACATAGGAAGTTGCACATGATATATGCTGTCACCTTCTTTTCTTACCTTATATTCACCGTCATCTTTCTCTCCTTCTTCACCATAGAAACTATGTTCCTCTTCGTCCGTGATCGCGTTCTTTTCTTCGATAGGATATGTTCGTTCTCCTCTTTTATGCTCTTCATAATAAGACTGGTTGGAGGTTGCAGTATATGGAGACGTTCCGGTTATAACCAAATCCTTGGTCGCACGCAGGGACAGAAAACCGTTCCATTGATTTTCGTAGGGTATATCCATCTTCTTGTAATAATCGAAAGTACTTAATGCATTGTGGGGCCCCCATCGGTTGTCTTTAATACTTGCCTCTATTTTACCCAGCTTGAGTCCTCCTGTTCTGATTTTCAGTGGCAACATCATCGAATGGTTATACAAATAAGAGATGTAATAAGGACTCGGAAGCTCAATACCCGGTTCCGGCTCCTCATACTCTATGTGCCAGTCGGCATCATTCGCGAAGTTTCTGAATTTCAGTGTGAGTTTATAATGATGGTTACGCTCAGCGTTGTAGTCGTCCGTCTTATTTTTTCCAAGCATAAAACGATATTTGATATTCCCGCTCCCCACTTTCTCAGGGTTGACGGAAACGTAGTAGGCATCTACTTCGATGTAAGTGCCATAAGGCACATCATCTTTCGGCAGATAGTCGGGATATTTATAATCATCGCCCGGCAATCCGGGATGATCCAGTTCTCCATTACCATCGGCATCCTGCAATTTGCTGGGGCCTTTTCCTTGCATATTTTCGAAGAAAAACAAGGCGTCGGCAGTTTCTTCGTGTCCTTTTTTGTGTAACACTCCGTTTTCTTCAACAGGCCACGGATAATAAGGTTTACCGGTGGACAGACGTACCGGATAGGATGCATCAAACGCTGTCGGTTCCGTATCTCCTTCGTAGTATTTGATCACCTCTCCATCAGGCATATCCTCTCCCTTTGCAGGAAAGGGTAAGTCATATCCTTCATCTTCCGCTCCCACCTTATTGTCTTTTCCCAAATAACAATGAGTCGGAATATCTTTAATCTGCACCGACTTCAGGTAAATGAAAACCCCTTCTTTCAACCCGCTTGCATCGTATGCAACAGTTACTTTGGAGGCTGCGCGGCGTATCCATGCATGCAGCGTCATATCTTTCTTGTTAATGGTTACCGGCGTATCTTCCGTATTGCGGTTGGCTCCTGTGGGGGCATTCTGTTGCGTGGTGAAATAGCCGAACATCTGGTTGTTGGCGATGGCTTTGGTCTTTGCATCATCACCGTTTCCTTCCGTCGACACCCAGTTCTCTGCTTGCCACTCCAAACCGATAGATTTCAGTCCTTCCCTAGTCTTGATGGCAGGATAAAATCTATTCTCCAGATTTCCCATATTGGCCACTGCATATATGTAATGATTGCCGTAAGGCACTCCGGACAATCGGAATGAGGCTTGTTTAGTCCAGCTCTCCGCGGTTGGGCCACCTTCCGCGTCAGCGTTTGTACGGTCTTCATTTTTTATACTGAAAGAACCGTTGTTGCCTTCTGTAGAAGCAGAGCCTTCGGGAAGGAGGTAATATGTTTTCGTCAGGTTTCCTTCTTTATCATACAGCAGCACACACAAGTTGTTGATGTCTTTGATGGCATCCCCTGCCGTGCGTGTCTTTACGTCCAAAGCCGGGCGAAGAGGAAAAAACTCCACCGTTGCATTTACGTTGGTTTCCCCTTCGGGCATTTGTTCGTATCTGTTGTTGAACCAATCGTCCGTGCAGGCAGCCAAAACAAATATCAGCATACCTGTAAGACTATAAAGAATGTTTCGTTTCATATTTTCCTGCATAAAATTGTTTGAAGGAAATCCTTCCTTCGTTGGTTATAGCCCGAACTCGGGATCTAATGTGACTTCGGTATATGGACGCACATCTACCTTCCAGTCTATGCTTGTATCTTTAATGGTAATGTATACTTTTACGTGTGTATTACGCGGCAGTTGGGGCACGTTCTCCAAAAAGCCTTTCAGCTCCGCACCGTCTACCCAAAGGCTTACCGAATAGTTCTTCTTCTCGTTCGTTCCCCCTTCACCTTCATACACATGTTTGCCTTCCAAAAAATAGCAGGAAGGCGACAGGGTGATCTCTTTATTTTTTGGCAAAGAGTAGCTGGTATTAAAGCGATAGGTATAATATTCCGTTTCGGGCACCTCAAACGCTTCAATTTCTTTATAAATTGTCCCATCGCTTCCCTCTACGTCCCGATACCTCACCCCTCGTGGCAAGAGATATGCCTGTCTGGCCATATCATGAACAGCATATCCCGTGACAGTCTTGCTTCGCGAACTTTCATTCCTGACATAGAATGAATATTTGACAGAAGCCCTTATGATGAACAAATCAGCTTTCTGGTCGGTCTCTCCTACCTCCACCGTATGACATTCGTTCATGGGCACATAGTTAGGATTCACCGCCAGTTGTTTACCTTCATCCAGCTTTACCATTAGTTTGCCGAATTTATCCGTCGGAAACGAATCTCCTTTTTTAATCCGCTCCAGTTCGTCTTTCAACCGGATCCGGGCACCGTCTTCCGACTGAATGTCTATCGATGAATTTTCATTGGCAAACAGATAAACTCGCTTAGTTTCCCTGCCGCGCACTTTGAAACGTTCATCCCCATAATGTTGCAGAACATCCCGGAAAGAGATAAACCGGTTTTCTTCTACAGTGTTATCAGGACGCACTACGATAATGCGCAGTGTGCTCATCAATTCGTAATCGTTTGCAGCATTTTCGTATCCGTCGCCTCCGGCGCGGGTAACACCCGAATGCATCACATCTGTAAGCGAAACATTGATATCGAGATTTACCCACACCGCATCATCACCACCGAATCGGCTCATCTCCTCTTTGTCACTGCCGCAAGCCGACAACAGACAGACAACGGAACTGAATAGGATAATATATACGAATTTATTCATATTTTATATTATTGACTCTGACTACCCAATCGTTTACTTTTATAGTCACCTTAAACCACTCGTGGCTTGAATCAAGGAAAAATATCATCGACCAGTAATATCCCCGGTCCAAAAACTCCTGTGGGGGCATCGCGGCAAAATGATCACTCTTGAGTATTAACAGATAATTAATCAAAGGGATGTTGACCACTTCCTTTCCGTCTGCTTTACGCTTAATAATCATCTTCGGACTGTTCTTCGTCATCAACCGCGACGTGGAAAACTCTGCATAAGCCACCACTTCCTCTTTGTTTCCTTCAATGACTCCCGTCGAAGCTTGTCCTTGCGACCACGGGGTATAGGTGACCGGACCATTCGGAAGCAAGTCGTTGTCATACGAAAACAAAGTATTGTCGTCGGTGATTTCAAACTCATACTCTTTGTCATCCACCGGTTCACCGTTCATTTGTTGCAATACGATACGGATGTTGTTGGTGTTCTTCATCATCTTCACCACCCCTTTCTGATAAAGGTCGGATGTGGCAAGAGTGAGCTCACCCCAAAACATATCATGCAATTTACGCTTTTCAGGAAGATCAGACTCGACGCGACGCCAGTCGGCTTCTACCCGCAGATCGGTATAATTGCTTCCGGCGTCAGGCTCTTGAAGCAGCGAGAAAGTTTTCTCCTTGCATGCCAATCCACCATAGGCCACAAAGCGATATGTGCCTTTCTTCAAGTCGAGCTGCATCCGGTAGTCCTCATTTTGCAATTCGGCGCCTGTGACGATACGGCGGTCTACGTAGTTGCCTTCTTCGTCGTAAATAAACAAAGTAAGGCAATCTACCTGGTTCGGGAATGCGTTGGCAAACTCCAGGTTATAATCGTAGATAAAGCGTAACGACACACCATGCGGACAAGGATCAAGATCCTCGTAGATGCGTTCGCACGAAGAAAAAACAAGCCCCATAGCTGCGGCGCAAAACACCGCAGCCATAAGTCTTGAAATTATATTTTGTTTTCTACTTTGCATTGTTTTAATCAATCAAATGTGATGCTATTGACGCGAACTACCCATGGCAACACTTGTACGGACACTTTGAAGTATACATCACTGCTTTCGTCCGGATCACCCGGATCTACCGGATCAGGATCTTTGCCGGGATCTGTGGGATGCCCCAGTAGAGAAATCTTGTCTACGCACAATTTATAAACATTGTTGCGTACTACAGCAAATTCCATTACGCCCATTTCTGCAGGCATGCCGTTGTTGTTGTGACGATTCCAATAATAGTAGAGCACTTCATAGTCACCGTTGTTATTAGGATTGTAGATAGTAAAGCCGTGGTCTGTCCAGTTCTTATCCGTCGGTTCACCGTTGTGAGCATCATTAATAACCGCATTATAAGCATTCTTAACGGCAGTACTTTCAGATAGCCCGGCAAACATACTACGTGCATACAATGAATTGTTGTACATGTAAATAGGTTCTCTTTGTGCCATAGCAGCCTTCACGACAGGATTATTATCTGTAGCGATGATATGTCCCTTGAATACAATACCGGTCGAGATACCGTACTTTTGTCTGTCCCGAGAAGGTATAGTATTTTCTGTCACATAACGCCAGATACGATAACCGCTCTTGTTTATATCAGCAGCCCCCCCCTGCCAGTTGTTAACATCATTTTCGTCTTTATTCGTAATATCGGTCAATTTCACCCATTTCCATTCGGAGTTGGAAGCAAACTGTCCGGAAGTCCAACTATTATTAACAAACTTTCCTACATTATAAAAGAAATGTCCCGTTAAGTCTTCGCTTCCCGTATAAGAGAGTTTGTCATCAAAGTCGTAATCCACGACATAATTATTGGTCGTCTCAAGTCCGCAAAGATCGAAATTTCTATAATCCGCATTGCCACTTCCATCTTGTTTGCAAGTACGGCGCAAATAATAGAATTCATTGCTCATATTGAGTAGAGCAGCCTCGGTCAGCTGTACTTGAACCATGGTTTGACCTCCCTGATTTTTGAAAACATCATAAAGAGCAGAACCGACAACACCATTCTCACTTTCGGACGGTCCTTGCTTGTAGTCGAAACGAGCCACCGCGCGTTCCACTTTCACTGTCCCCAAAGAGTAGGCGGATTCTTTCGTCTTATATAAAGCAAAAGAAGTCGGCAGCGTGTTGGTGACCAAAACAGCGTTTGACATTAAGAATTTTCCACCCGTACTTATCTCCATGCTTTCCGCATTTGATACTTTATAGGTTGCATTTCCTACTGTCAGCAATTCTCCGGAATTAAATTTATTAGCCTTTTCTATCAAATCATCTGTCGGGTTGCAAAAGGCATACACCAATACATTTTTCCCTGTCTGGCCGCGCAATGCCGTTTCAGAAAGTCCCATGGTGTAAGTGTTCGCCGCATCACCTTCCGTTCCGTCACTACCGGGTACATAGTTAGACGCAATAAATTTGCGATCGGGGGTAGTTAAAACAACCAATACACCTTTTGTCACTTTGTTTTCATTATCTGTTCCGATTTCTATACCACCGTCAGAAGTGACATAATCATCCCCTGCCCCAGTATCTGTTACACTGCGGGTTGTTTGGGGCAGTTCCAATCTAAAGCGCATATAAACTCCGTTTTCCACATCACCATCATTCACAGTAGCAATGTCGTCATTGTTACAAGCTGCCAATGCAAAACATAAAGCGCCTGCTAAAATTTTACTCCAGCTTTTTCTCATCTTTTCTTATTTTTAAATTAATATTCCTTATTTGATTTCCTCAATTTGCCTTAACATCTTTTCTGCATCCGGTATTCCTTTACGCACAGCTTCTTCAAACATTTTTTCGGCAGTGTCGAAATCTTTGTTCAAAGCAGCAAGAGTGGCGCGTGCATAGATGGCTTGCGGTGAATCACCTGCTTTCTGCAGGTAGCGTTCGGCACTTTTAAGACTGCCACGACTCATGGCGATATTGGCAGCATTGAGGTTAGCCACTTCATCGTCGGGGAACATACGCACAGCGATGTCGAATGTTTCGTTATACTCCTCACTGCCAATTTCCATTTCTTGTGCAGCAAGATACATTTCATTGAGGCTTAGCTTCTGCGGCTGTGTCTTGATGAGACGTTTAATCTCTTCCACATCAGTATAAGCCCGCACTTCATACTTCACGGCATAGTCCGAATGGCGCAACCCCGGATACACCTCTTTCAGTAAGAAAGCATACTCCTTCGGGAAGGCAGTCTTGATACTCCGTTCTTTGGCGTCCGGATCCATGTTGCTACGTATCAAGGCAAGAATGCCTGCCTTGTTGTCCAAAGATGAACTTTCAACGTAACGTTCCAGCCCGGCCCAATCCTCGGGTTCGTAGTCGGTAATGAATTGCGAGTCGGCAAAATTATACTGTTTGCGTACATACTCTTTCAGTGTCTTCGTACGCCCCATGGCAAGGCGCTCGTTATTAGAATACGGACTTTCGGGCGATGCATATCCCTTGATGCTGACAGAGATGATGCGTGTATCGGCATCGTTGCGTACAGCATCAATGGTGGAAAGAATCTTCTGCAATTCCACCGGATTACGGCGGTAGTTCTCATGTATTTCCGTACGATTTACAGGGAAATCGATATAAGCAGAACCTTCCAATACATTAATTTTAGGTTCGGCTTTCGGGCGGATGTATATGTAAGAAGGCACAAACGCCTTCGGTTCGAGCCGAAGCGCCAACAGCGGTTCGTTTTCGCCGGCAAGCGTCTCGTCACAACATCCGCACACTTCATTCAGGGTAACAAGTTTAGATGTATTCATCCATTTTTCATAAGGTACCACCGTACGATATTCCACTACCGATACGTCGCTGCGACGGTATATTTGCGTAGTCGCCGGCCTCAAGTTATCATTGCGTAAATGATGGTAATACCGATTACGCCCTGCAATCAACACAGCAGGCAAGCTCAACGTGTTGTCATCACTTGCCAATGCCGGCGTAAATATCACTTCGCGATTGCTCTTAACCTCCAAACCGGATACGTCTATATCCATCGAAATAAAGAGTTTATCATCCGAATGGGAAACGAAAAGATTTCGCACTGTCACTTGCCCATTCATAAGCGGCTGTCCTTTTACACCAGCCACACCAAGTAGTGACAACAAAACACTACCTGTTATTTTAGCTATTTTATTGTTTATTGTAATCATGACTACAGACCGAATTAAAATGTATAAACCAGATTGACAGCCGCTTTTGTGGGACCAAAATAGTTGTGCGATTTTCCTTTGGCAAGTTTGGTGCCGCAAGTTGCACATGGATAGACATCATAGCGTGTATAAACCCAACCCAGCCCGAGTTCGGCTTCCAAATTCCAATGCTTATTCAATATCCATGCATAACCGTATGCAATGCCGGCACCGGCAAACCATCCTTGATAACGACGGTCGGAAACTACAGAGAAATCTGTACCTAGAAAAGAAAGGTTGTTTTTCAGACCGCCAACATTATATTGGCCGCCTAAAGCGTGGACACCCATAAAATGACCGGCAAAACGGTCGCAGAACCAATAACGCGCTTCCGGTTGCAAAAGCCAGTGCTTCCACTTCCGCTCGTGAGAAAGTGTCCATCCATTGTAATCGGCAGATAAATCGAATGTCCAGCGAGGAGCCAAACCTACCTCTACGCCTACATTCACATTCAAAAACGCATCATACAGAACATTAGTCTTAATTGCTACTTTCTGTGCTCTCGCCTGCGAACAGAACGTCCCGGACAAGACTAACAACAGAAAAAAAGTCGTTCGTTTCATCTCAAGTGTGTATTATTCAGTTTAACTTTAAGTCTTTACCTTATTTTCC
>ENA-UESU01001176-UESU01001176.1-human-gut-metagenome-genome-assembly--contig:-NODE-1176-length-19433-cov-10.379107_pt1 | contig 19433 bp, 13 predicted proteins | sample MGYA00243007_ERZ508008 | MGnify/ENA primary metagenome ERZ508008 (study PRJEB26167, sample SAMN06115399) | human gut metagenome | host: Homo sapiens | place: China:Henan | collected 2016-06-23...
AAAATCAAAAATGACTAAAGAAAAGTCGAAAGAAATGCTCGAAAACTTAAATATGGAAAAGGATTACCTTGAAAATATTTTATACAGTATTAATAATGCGGTTGAAATTAAAGATTTTGAAGATATAAAAGCAGAACTGGGTATTGATGAAATTAAACCTAAAAAACAGGAACAATCTGCACTAATGAAATATGAAATAAAAGGATTTGATGTTTATGTAGGCAGAAATAACAGACAGAATGATTATATTATATCAAAGCTTGCAAAAGATGAGGATTATTGGTTTCACGCAAGACTTTGCGCCGGCTCTCATGTACTTTTAAAGACAATGGACAGAGAACCGGAAGAAGAAGTTTTATTTGAATGCTGTAAACTTGCACGTCAATATTCTTCAGCATCTCTTCCTTCTAAGGTAGGTATAATATATACAAAAGCCAAAAATCTTAGAAAACCACCTGCTGCACCGCCTGGTTATGTTACATATAAAAACGAAAAAGAAGTTTTAGTGTAAAGTTTTGTAACAATTTTGATTATCACCCTAAAGTTTTAGTAAAGATATGCCGTAATTAATATTAAAAGAACAATATTTTGGAGGGATTATGGCAATTCAAGATTCGTTTAATTTAAGCAATGCACTAAACTCACAAGCATACGCTTACAAATGCTGGTACAATTATAATTACGGCAACAACACGATGGGGATTTCAGCCAAAGATATGGGTGAAATTACACAGACGTGGAATGGTGAGCTTAATAACTGGCACGCCACTGCATTGGATGATGAGAATGCATATGAAATTGAAGACGATGATTTCTCTACAGCAAAAAATAACGGCAGAAATCAAGCCGAAGATAAAACAGGTTATGACGGCAAACAAGGCGGGCAATATGTAAGAACAGGACTGGACGCAGCTGCAGGAGTTGCTGGAGCACTTGGAAGCACTATAGGTTCAGGAGTTGCCAATAGCGTGGCTCAGGGAGTTGCCGGGGGACTTATAAAAAATACTGCTAAAAAAGTTGGAGAAAAAGCAGCTACATCAGCTGCAACAAAGGCTGCTGCAGAAGAAGCCGGGAAAAAAGCTGCTGAAGGTTTAACAGGTGAAGCTGCTACTAAGGCTGCAGAAGAAGCTGCTACAAAAACAACTGAGGAAGCTGCAAAAAACGCCAGCGATAAAGTTGCTAGCAAAAATGTCGGCTGGATTATCACAGCCCCTTTAGCATTGGCTACAGGTACAGCATATACAGCCAAAAAACCTAACAAAGAGCAAAAAGAAGCTTGTGATGCAATGCAGGATGAAATGTTAAATGCTCAAAGTGCTTTATACACTGCTCAAGATGATATGAGCACTATGGGAGATGAGCTTACTGAACTTTCTGATGAAGCCCAAATGGCTAATGAAGATGCAAATGATGAAATTGAAGAACAAAAATCCGAATTTGATACATATAAAGCAACATATGATGCTTTAATGGAAAAAGTCGAGGCTGGTGAAACATTAACTGATGATGAAAAAGAATTATTACAAGAACTTGTTCCAATTATGCAGGAACTTGGTGTTGGAATAAGTGAAACACAGGAAGAAACAACAGAAGTAGCCGGTGATATATATGATGAAATGGGTACATATCAGGAAGGATACGACAACGCAGCTGCTACAGTAGGCGAAGTTGAAGGACTTACTGATTATGCAGAAAGTTTTGATGAATCAACAAGAACAATGTGTTACGTCGAAGCCGGAGCACAAACCTTAAATGCAGCATCCGGTACAAAGGCAGGACTTCAAGCAGGTAAATTTGCTGCATCCGGCGGTATATTTACAGCATGGGCCTGGGGATTTGCAGCAATGGGCGCAGCAGGCGCAGTACAAAGTGGTATAGGTGCTACTCAGCAGTTCCAATGGGCTGGTGACGTCGGTACTGAAATCGATATGAGGCGTGATACTCAGGATGTAAATTCTTTGACTAATGATATTTATGGAGAATCAATTGAAAACTATGACGGCTGGATGAGCGGTGTTGAAGAACTTGAAATTGAAATGCCTGAAGATATGGAAGACCCTGAAGAAGTCGGGGAAGCTCTTGCCGAAGGTGCAGCTGCAGCCCTTGGCGGTGAAGGTGAAGGCGGGAAAACAACCGATTTGCCTGGACTCGGGAGTCCAAATGGGCAAGGTAATGCAGCAGGAACAACAACAGGAGGTACAACCGGCGGAAACAGCACCACACCAACTGGTACAGATGATAAAGACAAAGAAAAACTTAAATAAAAACAAAAAAGACCCTCTTTTTATAGAGGGTCTTTTATTATATAATAGAGCTCAAGGAGGAGTATTTTATGAGATTAGATGGAAGAGAAAATAACCAGCTTAGAGAAATTAAATTCACCCATAGTTTTACAAAACACGCCCTCGGTTCAGTTCTTGTAGAATTTGGTGATACAAAAGTTATAGTGACAGCATCTGTTGAGCTTAAGAAACCTAAATGGATGGATGAAGAAGACAACAGAGGCTGGGTAACTGCAGAATACTCCCTTCTTCCAGCATCAACAAACACACGCTGTAAAAGAGAACGAGAAAAATTATCCGGACGAACTCAAGAAATCCAAAGACTTATTGGCAGAAGCCTGAGAGCCTGTGTCGATTTAGAAAAAATGCCAAAGATGACAATCACTATTGATGCTGATGTTATTCAGGCTGACGGCGGCACAAGAACTGCAAGTATTTGCGGAGGATTCCTTGCTCTAAGAGATGCTGTTAACAAACTCCTAGAATCAGGTGATTTACAAGAAAACCCTATTATTGAACCGATTGCAGCTATTTCAATAGGCATTGTTGATGGAGAAATAAAACTGGATTTGAATTATACAGAAGACTCTCACGCACAGGTTGACTCTAATGTAGTACTTACTGCAAGCGGAAAAATTGTTGATTTTCAAACAACTTCCGAAGGTGAACCATATGAATTTGAAAGAATGATTGAACTGTTCAATACTGCTAAATCAGGGATAGATAAAATAATCAAAATGTATTGACGATAGTTTCTGTTACTTGTAAACTTATAATACAGATGTGTGGGAGAGATAACATGGAAGAAAACGCTTTAAAAAAGTTTAATACTGCAAAATTTCTAAGTTTTGCACTTGGATTTTTTGGTCTGCAATTTGCATGGCAGATGCGAATTATCCTATCAGGACCGGTAACAGAAGACTTAGGAGCTTCTCCATTTTTATTCGGTTTAATCTGGCTTGCAGGACCGTTTACAGGAATGGTTGTTCAACCCTTAATTGGTGCGTTGAGCGATAAAACAACTTCTCCTTTCGGAAGAAGACGCCCATACCTTTTAGGCGGCGCACTTCTATCTGCTATAGCTTTATGGGCACTTCCAAATTCTGAGCTTATTACTAACTTTATTGCTTCCACACTGCATATTAAACTTCCGGATTTAGCTGCTTTATTTTTTGCAGCAGTTATGATTTGGATTCTTGATGCCTGTGTTAATATTGCACAAGGACCTTATAGAGCTCTTGTACCGGATGTTGTTCCTCCGGAACAACACTCGATTGCAAACTCATACATAAGTCTTGCAATCGGCTTAGGTTCGGTTGTAGCAGCAGGTACTGCACCATTTTTAAAATGGGCTTTTAATTATCAGATGTCTATCAACGCACAATTTATTATGGCTGCATTAGCTTTCTCACTGGGTATGCTGTGGACTTGTATGGCTATTAAAGAACGCAGATATCAGCCAAAAGAAGGCGCTCAGGCTGAAAAATTCGATTTCATTAAATCTTTAAAAGAATTTTTTGCTCTCTCTCCGGAAGTAGGAAAAATTTGCTGGATGCAGTTCTTTACCTGGATTGGTAATATGTGTATGATGATTTATTTTACACAATACTGTGTACATACTGTATTTGGAGTACCGGATCTTTCTGACGTATCAGAAATAGTCAAATCAAGCTACGATTCTGCCGTTCTTGCCGGAACAAATTTTTCATCAATATGTTTTGCTATATTCAATCTTGTATGTTTCATTGTTGCAATTCCTATCGGAGTTTTGTCTGTAAAATACGGCAACAAAAAAGTTCATATTATTTCAATGCTTTCAATGGCATTAGCTTTTCTTGGAATGGCATTGTTTACAACAAATGTAAAACTGGTTGCTCTTCTTATGGCTATTTCAGGTATAGGCTGGGCAAGTATTTGTGCCTTGCCTTTTGCAATGCTTTCTGAGTATATCAAACCGGGTACAGAAGGTTCTGTTATGGGAATATTCAACATCTTTATAGCAGGCCCGCAAGTTTTTGTTTGTACTCTGGTTTCATGGATTATTAACAGATGCAGCTACAATGTAATAGGAGGCGTAAACTACCACTGGGAATATACTTTCTTCATTGGTGCAGCGTGCTTAATTACCGCATCAATTATTGCATCTAGAGTAAAGGAAAGGGTTAATGGGTAACAAAGGTAAAGTTTTTCTTATTTACCCGCCATCACCGGTTTTAAACCGCGAGGACAGATGCCAGCAGCCTACGGAAGACTTACTCGTGATACCTCCGCTTCCGCCTACGGATTTAATGTATCTTGCAGCAATCGCTGAATCCTGCGGATTTGAAGCTAAAATTAAAGATTACAGTCAGGGTGGTGATTTTATAAAAGAACTTAAAGAGTTCCAACCGCATTTTCTGGTTGTAAACATTGCAACGCCGACTTTTATTTCTGATATGGACTGGGTTAGAAAAGCTAAAGAAGCTTTGCCAGGACTTTGCACAATTGTTAAGGGCGCGCCGTTTTTAACTTACAATGCTAATGCAATATATGAAAACACTTTTCTTGATTATGTTATTATCGGAGAAGCTGAATTTACTTTACGTGACATTTTAAACGGGGTTCCCAATAATGAAATTTTAGGAATTTGCTATCGCGAGAATTTTCAGGCTGAAAAAACAGAAAAACGCCCTTTTATAGAAAATCTTGATTCACTTCCTTTTCCTGCAAGGCATCTGGTTAATAACTCAATTTATACACGTCCTGACAATGGCAAAGTTCAAGCTGTAATTAAGGTTGCACGCGGCTGTCCTTTCCATTGCTTTTTCTGTCTTGCAACACCGGTTTCAGGTCCAAAAGTTAGAGTTCGATCTGCTGAAAACATTATTGCAGAAATCAAAGAATGTGTTGAAAAATATAATATCAGGAACTTCCTTTTCTGGTCTGATATTTTTAACTTTAACAGGGAATGGACCCTCAACCTTTGCAACAAAATTATTGAAAGCGGACTAAAAATCACGTGGTCGTCAAATACTCGAGCTGATACAATGGATGATGAAATGGCCGCTATTATGTACAAATCAGGATGCAGACTGGTAAGTATAGGAGTGGAAAGCGGTTCACAGAAAATGCTTGACAATATTGGTAAGAAGATTACGCTTGACGATATTAGAAATACTGTAAAAATTTTAAAAAAGAACAAGATAAAGATTTATAATTATTTTGTTATCGGGCTTCCGTGGGAAACGGAGGAAACTGTTGAAGAAACGATTAAATTTGCAATCGAACTTGATAGTAATTTTATAAGTTTTTATACTGCCACACCTCTTCCGGGAACAAAGTTTTTTGCATATGCAATGCTTAATCGTTTGGCTGAAGGGAATATGGATTTCAAAAGTGCATATTACGCACCGGTTGTTAAGTCACATGAGCTTAGCAAAGAAAGAATTTTTGAACTCCACAAGCTTGCTGTAAGACGTTTTTACCTGCGTCCGAAATTTATTCTAAAAACACTTCTCTCATTAAGAAGCTTTTCAGAATTTAAAAACTACTTTAAAGCAGGAATTAACCTGTTACGCCATTAGTCCTGGTTCAGCATCGGAACCTGTAACTTTCTTTCTCAAGATAAATGTTACTTTCGGTAATACTGCTGCAAGCAGGAAGCTGCTTATACCAACATTAGCAAGAATATTTGCCGATTTTACTTTTAAAGCTTTTTTTGCATACTTATCAACATTACCTGAGGCAGCTGCTTCTTTAGAAAACTTTCTCAACTCATCTAAAAACTTTCCAATCTTTTTCTCATCTACAAATTCTCTCGGATCTCTCACTCTGTTTTTTAAATACTTCACTCCGCAATATTTTTCACATAATTTAGCAATTTTTGAATCAGGATTTTTATCAAGGTATTCAATATAATTACTTTCCGGAATTTGCAGACTTCCATCCTTTATTTCCTTTACAAACTGTTTGTCAGCAAGAAGCATAGGATCAAGATTAACATTTGTATTAAACAATTTTCCGGAAAGATTATCGAGCCCTTTTGCTATCCATATAGGAGCAATAAAGTTTAAAAACATCATCATTGACATCTTGAACCCGTTTTCCATTTTTTCATACTTATTTCTTGCGGTTCCTACCCTTCCTATGGTCAGCCCGCCATCAGTAATTGCCATTTTATTTACTGTTGACATGTTAGCAAGAGTCGAAGACAGGCCTTTGAATGAAGGGTTTTCTCCCATTTCATATCTTTTTTCTGCTATTAGAGTGTCTTGAACAATCGGTTTTACAGCTTCCTGCTTTTTACGCAGTTTGTCAGTCAGTGCAAAATTAAATTTTGGCAGGTAATACCCCATAATTGCAATCGGAATTGCTGTTGATAAAACAAACTTACCGGCAAGAAGTTTCTGATAAGTAGATTTATTTTTCAAAACCTTCTCCATTGCTTTTACTTCATCAGGTGCAAGATTTTTAAATTTTTCTATATTGTATTTAAGTCCCTGTTTTCCATTTTCTTTCAGCAAACTAACATTTACCTTTGGATCATAACCGAGTTTTTTTATTCCCCAATCAGCAACAGCATTCATTAAAGGTATACCGCCAAGCCAGACAATAGATGTGCCGTACTCATCTATCAAACGTTCCCTCAAAGCATTATTTGCCATCTGCTTTGAATCTTTCAAATTTTGATTATAAGTCATGGCTATTTTGGTAGGAACTTCAATACCACAGTCACGGACAATTAAGGGATAAACACTTGAGTTGTTTCCTACTGCTGAAATTATATTGACTAATGACATTTTTTAAATTCTCCTTTTCGTACTCTTTACTAACCTCTCTTATATCCCGAAAGAGCCGTTTTTAGGAGTTAATTTCAGAGAAGCATCAAAACTCCAAGCCCTTTCGGGTTTGTATGAGTATGATGATGTTTTGCGCTAAAATAATATGTCATCTTTTTGTCCTTTGTATTTATGTTAACACGAACAATACAAAAGTAAATGGCTACGATTTATATAAATCGTAGCCATTTTTGAATTAATTTACTTTTTTCAAAATCAGGAAGCTGTTCGGTGCAAGCGATAAGCGCTGGTTAAAGTTATCAATGTCTTTTCTGCCTGCATTAGAATAACCTGAGCCCCCGTATAGCGAATTATCACTATTGAATATCTCTTCCCATCTGCTGTTCTGAGGGAAGCCATAGTATTCATAGTTCTTATCGTGGAAGCCCTGACCAAAATTCTTTATAACAAGAACTTCTTCATTGTCCAGCTTAAGCTGATGTACATGAACATTATGATTATGATCTTTATATGTATTAATCAGACTACCTTTAGTTAATACAGGCATCCGGTCAATTAAAGCCTTCAAATCTTTATTAAATTTAACCATTTGTTCTTGTGTATCTTTGAAAAGGCCATCAGGCTTAACCCTTCCCAGCATAGAATCCGGACGTGCAATTTCAACAAGAGTATCATAACCTTTTTGTGCAACTATGCCATTTTTCAAATCATCAGATTTTGCTCTTACTGCTCTTTCATCCGAAAATTCTCTGAAGAATTTGAAGTAAGATAAATCCGCTTCGTCATCACCCTGAAAATACATTTTAGGTCCTGGTGTTGTAAGTACAGTACCTTGAGCAAGTTTTTGTTTTGCAATAGCCGTTTTGAATGCATCAATAAGCGCATCTTTTGGTATAAAAGTATTCAAACCTATATTTTTCTCATATTCAGTAAGTTTTGCATCACTCATTTCACCAAAATCTTTTGATACAATAAGTTCAGCTAATTGCTGGCCTAATCTGGCAGCATTCTGTCCTTTTTGAGCATCTGAATTACCATTGGTTTTATCATACAAACCTAAATGGCTAACCAAAATTTTAGGAATTAATCTTGTTCCGTCCCAGTTGCCAATTTCGTCATGACTCATCACATATTTTACACGGTGTCTTGAATCCTTAATTTTATTATCCAAATCATCTAAAAGGTTAACACCGGAAGAAATAATAGCATTTTTCATAGTATTCATAAATCTAAAATCCCATTCACTATCAAAGCCAATATTTCCCGGCGTTGAGTACCAGCCTCTTTCTGATATAAAATCAACCTGAGTATCTATAAAGTCCAATTCGTCTTTATGGCTGACTCTGCTGTCTTCATATCTTGTTACAGACTCTTTATTTTCACGTCCATCTTCTGCAATCGTAAAGACATTAGGATTATGTTCATTTACCTCTGTTACAACCTGTTTTAAGAGATAATCAGAACCGCAAAGTTTTGTCATATCAAGACGCAGACCATCTACTTTAAACTCATTTGCCCACCAGAGAGCTGCATTAGCCATCCAGTCCCTTACATAACGGTTATTTCGTCCTTCATAATTAAACTCTCCGCCAAATTGTCCGGAACCTTTTTCATAAGGGCCGGTTTGTGCCAGATAATCCCCATCAGGTCCCATATGATTTGGAACCATATCCATAATCACATTAAGCCCTTTGCCGTGAGCATAGTCGATAAGTTCTTTTAAACCTGCAGCCCCGCCCAGTTTTTCATTTACAGCAAATTTATCTACGCCGTCATAGCCCCACTGCATTGAATATGTATTCTCTACAGGCATAATCTCAATTGCTGTAGCAACTCCGCGCTCAGCAATCTTATCTATGCGGGCTTTTGCACCGGCAAAAGTTCCTTCTTTACTGACAGTAGGAATATTTATTTCATCAATAATAAGCTTATCAAGTCCTCTCATCGGCTCGTTTGGCTTTCTTACTATTCTTCTGGAATCTTTACCCTCTAGCCAATCGGTATTTTTCCATTCATAGTTATCTTTGTTATAAATTGAACTCCAGCCATGAATATCTTCTTGTTTACGTGCATAAGGATCTTTTACGAGATTAACATTGTTGTTCTTATCAACAACTACATAGCGGTATTTGTCTTCAGGTTTTGCTTTGACATCGTTTATTTCATAAACTCCATCGCCTTTATGCTCCATTTGATAAACAGTTGAATCACCATCTTTTGATAAAACTTTATCAATTGTAAAAGCTGCACCTGCCGTTGCAACAACCTGCACAACGCGTTCTCTGATATTACCCAGATGTGAAGCGACTTTACCTGCCACTTCTACAAATACTGCCTTTGCATCAGGAAACGAAAATAGTTTAAAATTTGTTTTGCCGGTTTCTTTTACATAATTTGCACCCCAGCTAACATGCTCCGACCAGTTTCTTCTAAATGCCGGCTGTCTGTTGTAATTTTGTTTGTTGCTTGTTCTTAATTCCTGACCAATCGTTTGAATTTTCATTCATCCTCTCCTTACACACACTTTACATTTACTATAAAACCTATAAAAAAATTTTTTGCTATTCCCCGTCAGATTTATATCCGAAATTTTTTAAGATATTATCCTTCTTTCTCCAATCTTTTTCTACTTTAACTTCCAGATTTAAATAAACCTTTTTTTCTGTAATAGCTTCCAGCTCAATTCTGGCTTGTGTACCAATTTTCTTTAAAAGCGCTCCTCCTTTTCCTATCAGAATTCCCTTCTGACTTTTTTGTTCACAATAAATTATTGCGAATATTCTATCAATATCTTCTCTTTCTTCATACTTCTCAACTTTTATCGCTACAGAATGCGGGATTTCATCCTGTGTATTTAACAAAACTTTTTCTCTTATAATCTCTTCTGTTACTGATCGCATACTCTCTTCCGTAACAATATCATCGGGGTATAATTTTTCACCATCAGGCAGTTTTTTCAATATATTTGAGAGCAGCGTATCTTTATTCCGACCTGTTTTGGCAGAAATTCTTATTATCGGTACATTCTCATCAAAAAGGGTCTTGTATGAAAGCAAATTTTCTTCAATCGTCTGTTGATTTTTAACTTTGTCTACTTTGTTCATTACAAGTATTATAGGAATATTTGTATTTTTAAGAATATTTTCAGCAATCCATTTATCCCCTTTTCCTGCCGGCTCGGAACCATCAACAAGAAATAAAACTAAATCTGCATCAGGAACAGCAACCTTCGCTTCATCCAGCAAAAATTCACCCAGCTTATTTAAAGGGCGGTGAACTCCCGGGGTATCTACAAATATTATTTGTCCCTTGTCGTCTGTTAAAATTCCCTTTATACGTTTTCTTGTTGTTTGCGCCTTGTCTGTTGTTATTACAATCTTCTGACCGAGTATCTGATTCAAAAGAGTAGATTTACCAACATTAGGACGCCCTAATATTGTTACAAAACCACACTTCATATATTGATTATAACAAAAAGATAGGAATGGTGGCTGATATTTTTTGTAAAGATTTGTTAAAAAAAGACAATTTTTGTTTAATATAAATTTTTATATAAATAAGGGATATTACTATAGGAGTTTTATATGTCTGGAACAATTAACGGACAACTGCCACTCTGGGACTGGAGAAATTTTTCAAATACCGGCTTTATGCAGGCAGGTAACTTTTCTTCATTCGGATTTCCTATGATGCCGTTTTCTTATTCCTCCGGTTCTTCATCAAATACAGACTCCTATGAAGCATATAAGCAAAAGGAAGAAGCTGAACTTGCAAAATATAACAGTAGCAGAGCTTTCTTAACTGAAAAGTCAAAAGAAATCGAAAAAACAAAAGAATTAATTGATGCTCAAAATAAAACAATTAATGCTATCAAAAAAGGTAAAAAAACAGATGGAAGTACTGTTGTAGAAAATACTGTTTTAGAAGGACCAAAACTTAAAGCTGACGGCAGTATTGATAAAGAAGCATCTAAAAAAGCAAAAGAGAAAAGTTTTCTAGGTAAACTTGGAAGCTGGGTAGCAAGTGCAGGCGAAACATTGAAAAACATGGGAAAAAGCTTAATCGGATATGATGAAAACGGCAAATGGAGCTTCAAAAAATGTATTAAAAATATAGCAGTAACGGCAGCAGCAGTCGGTGCAACATTTATACCGGTTGTAGGGCCTGCAATAGGCTACGGTCTGTTAGCATACGGCGTTGGAAGCGGCGTTGTCGGTGTTGCAAAAGGAGTTTCTAAACTTAATAAAGCAAGAACTGCAGAAGAGGAAGAACAGGCTCGTCAAGAAATCTGTGCCGGAGCACTGGTAGGACTCTCATCAGCAGCAGGTATGAGGGGACTGGGGAAATCTTTCAGCACTGCGGCTAAAGCATCCGGAGCTTCCACTACTTCAAGAATTGCAACACTCGCGAAGCCAAGAACCGGAGCCTGGGGTAAAGTTGTTGAAACTACTTCACAATTCAGCAGGGACATGACAGTTAATGCTCTGAGGGCAACTGGTAAAGCTATGCAGGCAGATAAAGCTCTCATTGCAGCAAAAGGCGGAGGATTGGCCGGCTTCCGTAAAGCATATGGAAGCAAAGTTTCATCAGCATGGAATAATATTAATAACTGGGAAACCAGATACAAGAAACAGTATCAGGAAATGGAAACATCTCTAAATAATAAAATTACAGAGCTTAATACTAAAATAAGCACAGAAACCAATGCTGCTAAAAAAGCTTTATTACAAGAACAAAAAACCATGCTTGAAAGTAACTTAACAGAGCTGCGCTCTATGTCCGGAATAAAAACCAAAGCTGAATTTGATAATTTAAAAACTACAAATTCCAGCACAAAGAATACAGATCAGTTGTCTTCTTACACACAAAATTCTTCCGGCGGATATGATATAAACGGTCATGCTATTGCTCAGAAACGTTTTGACGCTTTCAAGAGCGAAATGGAAGCAATACAGAAACAGTATAATAAAGACCTTAATAATTTAATTCAATCAAAAGAAAGCACTATGAGAACTTATGCAAGAAAACCTGATGCCCACAGAAGCGAATTAAATGATTACACTCAGGCTAATATAAGAAACAAGTACAATACCCCTGAAAAATTAAAGACAGGAATTGAAACACTATCAAATAGAATTGCTGATTTGGAAACAAAAATAGCAGAAACAGAAGCTAAAATTTCAAGCACAACAAGCCCGAGAAAACTTAATGCTCTAAGACGTTCACTGGATGGTATGAAAACCGCAAAAGCAGGGTTTGAAAACGAATTATCAGTATGTTCATCTATAAAATTCAAATCAATGTTCAAACCTTCAACCTGGAAAAAGAATGATTTTCAGCTTGCAATAGGCGGAAACAACCCTGGGAAATACAAAGAATTATTAGGAATTACATTAACATCTCCAGCTTCAGCAGCTCCACTAAGCATGGCTCAATGGGATAGAGAATATTCAATACCAATGTTTGGAGCAGATTTAACCCAATTAACACCGGAACAAACTGAAGAATACCTAAAACAGCTTGAGAGCGATAAGAAAGATTTAGAAAATGCTCTTAAACACATAGAAGCAATAGAAAAACCTGAAGAATGGGAAGCGTTAAAGAAACAAGCTGCAGCGCAGTCTGAGAATCCATCATAGGTTATTGAGAACAGACATTTCACATTTCTTGCAGTCAAACTTTAGCGGATAAACCTTGCCGTATTCATCTCTCAAAACAAGTTTTTCAGGAGATTTGCACATGCCCAGAGCATATTTTATGCAATGCTTTGTACGCATTAGCTCTACCGGATGTTTAGGGAGCTCTGTTTCTAGTGACATTTCACAAACCTCTGCACCGCATTTTTTATAAAAATCTTTTGCAGACAAATTATGTACGTTTCCGCGATAATCTATTTGTGACTTATAATAAGGACAATAGGCAAGGTTCTTATGTTCCTCGCGCTTATACTCATCAAGTCTTTTCTGCATAAGTTTATCAAAAGCAGAACGCCTCAGTTCATTTATCCGGCTTACAGGCATGAAAGGCAATTCAGAGGCGATTTTTATATCTTCGATATAAAAATCGCTATCCCCTGTTTTAGAAAATTGTTTTACAAAGGTTTCTTTCATCTTTTCTGGATTTTTTGCAGCTTCACCTCCAGTAATCGGTATTGAAACCTTAATTCCATCTTCATCTACAAGAGTAATCACATCTGTAATATTTATATTAACGCCTATTTGTCTTTTTACCTTTTGAGCGACCTGTTTTTCAAATTCAACATCAACATTTCTATAAATTTTATCTCCTGCTTTAAATTTTACCTGTCTGTTGGGATAAACATAATTATTTTCAATTTTATTTACTAAAAACCCGTCAATACCGTCAGTCAGACCATCTTGCGGATGTATTGTTTTGTCTGTACATATTTTAATACAGCCATTTTTAACCTCAGAGATAACTCCTATATACTCACCACGGGATTTTGGAGAGTTGAGGCTGAAACAGTCTTTGCGTTTTTCAAGAAAATAATCAGTAAAACCGCGGTTAAAACTTTTCTCTGGATTAGGTTTAAATGGATAAATACTTCTTCCGGAAGAACTTTTCTGAGAATATTTATCCAGCTCATGCCGGTAATATGCAGTTATATTTTTTACATAATTAGAATCTTTGAGCCGTCCTTCAATCTTAAAAGAATAAACACCGGCATCTATCATATCCTTAAGCCGGTTTGATGCGTTAAAATCCTTGAGGCATAAAGCATAAATATCTTTGGCAATAATTTTTCCGTCTACAGTTTCTACCGAATATTTTTTCCGGCATGGCTGGGCACATTCCCCTCTATTTGCAGAACGGCCGCCTATATACTGGCTCAAATAGCACTGACCGCTGTAGGATACACACAACGCACCATGCACAAATGCTTCCAGCTCCAAGTTAGGATTGGCATCATGAATTTCTTTAATCTGCTTGAGCGAAAGTTCACGTGCAAGAACAACCCTTGCCGCCCCTAAATTATTAAAAAATGAAACTTTTTCTAAATCCCTGTTATCAGCTTGTGTGCTTATATGCACCGGTATACCTATGGTCTTAATTTTCTCTAAAAGCCCCATATCCTGAACAATAAGAGCATCAACGCCTATTTTATCCAGTTCTCCTGCAAGGGTTACAGCTTCATCAAGCTCACTATCTGTTAATATAGTATTCAGAGTAATAAAAACCTTTACCCGAAATTTATGTGCATAATTAACAACATCTCTTATATCATCCAGAGAATTGGGGGCATTTTTTCTGGCACCGAATGCTGCCGCACCCATATAAACTGCATCAGCACCGCAATCTATTGCAGCAAATGCCGTTTCTTTATCTTTAGCTGGTGAAAGAAGCTCTGTTTTCATTTATACACTCATCTTATTGCCAAAAATTTTCTTCAAGAACTGCAAGAATCCGGTGCCATTTTCTGCACTACTTTTTATTTTTTCATAATTATCTTGTAAAAACTGATTTCTCGGATCAATTTCTTTCAATCGTTCCATATACTCAATTGCACCATAATTATCGCCGATTGATTCTCTAAACTCTGCAATTTTCTCAAGAGCAAGTCTATTCTTAGGATCAACATCTGCAAGTCTTTCATAAAATTCACTTGCCTTTGTCTTATCTCCCTCTGCCTCAAGAAGCGCCGCAATCGTTTCAATTAAGTCAACATCTTTATCATTAAACCGGTAAGCTGTAAGATACTCATTTAAAGCAACATCTTTTTCGCCTCTCATAACGTTATATTTGCCCCAGTTAATATGTTCATTAAAAGCATCACCTTGCTTTTCGTAAATTAAGGCCCGCATTTGATAGATTAACGGAGATTTAGAATCAATTTTTTCATACTCGTCAATTTCCTTGAATGCTTCCTCAAACATATCTTTCTGAAAATAATACTGTGCCAGCAATGAGTGGAAAATCTTTTCCTTAGAATATTTATCTTTTACTCCCATCAGTATTTCATAACCGGCGTCATTTCTGCCCATATCAAACAGGGCTCTTGCCTTTGTAAGCTCGCTTTGTGCAAGTTCATACGCTTTTTCCGGCTGAGAATTTCTTATATAATATCCTGCAAGAATTTCCTCAAAATCTTTAAAACCTCTATCTCTTCTGCCCCTTTCCAGAGTCTGTATAGCAGCAACAAGGCCTTCTGTTTTTTCATACAGTTCGGCAAGCTTTAAAAATACGACAGGATTTTTCTCATCATAATCAGATATTCTTAAGTATTCATCAATAGCTTCATTTAACCGACCCTGTCCTTCACAAAGTCCTGCATATAAATAACGTGCCGGCAGCGCTTCCTGAGGGTCTTTTGCGTGGTCAATAGCCTTTTTAAAATCACTTTTTGCATGACTCATCTGCTGCTGGAGTGCACGCAGGTTTCCTCTGAGCAGATAATATTTAAATCTATCCTCATGCATAAAAATATCAATTAATTGCTCATGGGCCAGTATATTAGGCGGGTCAATTTCTAAAATCTTTGCATAATAAATTTTAGCGTCTTCCTTTTTTTCCAGAATTAATGCAAGATGGCCCAGTTTCGTTAAAAGTTCAACATCAGCCGGCTTTTGCGCCATCTGTTTTTTATACTCGGCATAAGCTTCTTCGTACTTTTCATCCTGCTCCAATTGTTCTGCTAAATTCATCTAACCCTCCTTGCACCTAATTATATTTATTCTGCGCAGCAGCCATACCCTCTTTAAAATAATATCCTATACCTTCTTTAGCTTTCGTAAGTGCACCCTTTAAATTATCAAGTTCTTCTTTTGAAAAATTTTGGAGAACAAAAACTTCAGAAGGAATATTAGGCTGAGGCCCAATACCGATTTTAAGCCTTGCAACATCTTTTGTACCAAGATGCTGAATTACAGATTTTATACCGTTATGACCGCCATCTGAACCATTTGCCCTAAATCGAATTCGTCCTAATTCTAATGACAAATCATCATACACAATCAGAATATCTTCTATCGCTATTTTATAATAATCCATTACTGCTCTAACCGCCTCACCCGACAGGTTCATATATGTAGTTGGTTTTATAAGCAGATAGTCCTCATATGGAGTTCGGAGATTAGTCATAATGCATTTTAATCTGGAGTTCTCTCTAAAATTCAAATTAGAATTAAGTGCAATACTGTCAACAAGCATAAACCCTGCATTATGCCTTGTAAACATGTATTTATCTCCGATATTGCCAAGTCCTGCTACTAATTTCATCTGAATCTTCTCATATTTTTCATCATCTGGTGAGCTGTAAGCTTAGCTTTGTTAGGATTTCCTCCTATAACCTTTTTGACATCAGAAAATCCTTTCATCATTTTACACATCTGCTCAAACTGGTTTATAAAAATATTTAGTTCGTGCAAAGGAATACCGGAACCCTGTGAAATACGTTTTTTTCTGGAAGAATTCATTAACTCAGGATGTTCTCTTTCTTCAGGAGTCATACTCTGAATGAATACTTCAATTCTTTTGAACTGTTTTTCACCTTCATGCGAAATCTTCTGTCTGTCATCCTTTGACATCTTAAGACCCGGTATCATACCAAGAAGCTGATCCATTGAGCCAAACATTTTCATTTGCGACTGCATTTTCAAGAAATCATTGAAAGAAAATTCAGCCTTTGCCATTTTCTTTTCCATTTCTTTTGCTGTTTTTTCATCAAAAACTTCTTGAGCTCGTTCAACAAGAGAAACAATATCTCCCATACCTAAAATTCTTGTAGCCATTCTTTCAGGATAAAAATCCTCAAGCGCATTGAGTTTTTCACCTGTACCTGTTAACTTAATAGGTTTATGAGTGCAGTAAACAACGCTTAGTGCAGCACCGCCTCTTGAATCTCCATCCAGCTTTGTCAAAACGAGTCCGGTTACTCCGAGTTGTGCGTCAAAATTCTCAGCAACATTTACTGCCTCCTGCCCTGTCATTGAATCAACAACAAGCAGTTTTTCTGCAGGATGGAAAATTCTATCAATAAGCAGCAGTTCTGCCATCATCTCAGTATCAATCTGTAAACGTCCGGCAGTATCAAGAATAAGCGTATTAAACCCGTTTTCATTCGCATAATTTATAGCATTTTGAATTATTGCCTGAACATCCTTTGAATCTTCTGAATACACTTCAACACCTATTTGTTCGCCCAGAGCTTTAAGCTGTGTAATGGCAGCAGGCCTGTAGACGTCACAGGCAACCATCAGAGGATTTCTGTTTTCTTTTTTAAGTTTTACTGCTAATTTTGCAGAAGATGTTGTTTTACCGCTTCCTTGAAGCCCCAGCATCATGATTAAATTTGGACGGCCTGAAAAATCAAGCGGAGAAACTTCCTTGCCAAGAAGTTCAATTAATTCATCATGCACAATTTTTACAAGCTGCTGCGACGGATTTACTCCCTGCAGAACGTTTTCACCTTCTGCTTTGTCTTTAATATTAGAGATAAAAGCTTTTACAACTCTAAGATTCACATCAGCTTCAAGCAGAGCGCGTCTTATTTCTCTCAAGGCTTCCTGCATATTATCCTGCGTAAGCTCTTTCTGCCCTGCTGTTTTCGCAATAATGTCCTGTAATTTATCAGATAACGAATCAAACATCTACAATCCCTTTATACAAAAATACAAAGAAATCATACCATAAACATACTGCTATGCGAATATACCGAATGTTCTTTCTGTGTTATCGTTTCTTACAGTTTCAATACCTTTTATCATTTCATTAATTGCAGACTGCTCAGTTTCAAGATTTTGCATTCTTGTATCAATTCTGGTTTCTTTTTCGTTAATGACGCTCTTTTCGTATTCATAATCTATCAAAGCTTCATTCTGCGCATCAGTATCATTTACAGAGAAAACATTTTCGAAGTTTGAAGCAATATCCTGACTGTATTCAAAATAAGATTTTCCATCGCTGTCAGTCTGTTCTTCCATTGTAGTAATATAGTATTGATTGTTTTGCAGCATATTGTTAAGGTAATCATTGTCTTCAATCTGAGAATTTGCTACCCATCCTTTTTCAGCAATTGCTGTAAACAATTTTTCATAGAAATTAATATTACTTTCTTCTTCTGATGTGAGAGCCTGATTATCACTATCAACAGCTGCGTTATACTCTTCTACAGCTGCATCATACTCAGCCTGCCATGCGTCATGGGAAGCTTTCCAATTCTGCCATTCAACGCTATTCTTATCTCTGGTGTAGTAAACTCTTGTCCCCATGCTGGTATCGCCATAACTATCCTGACCATCTACAACAGAAGCACTTTCATATGAACCAAGTATAGTATCAAGGATAATTTTCATGTTGACAGTATAGTTGTCCCCATCTTTTTTAATTCCTGCAATACCACTTTCAAGTCCTTGTCTATCAGCCTCACTAGTTCCACCAAAATAATGCCCGTTATCATCCATATAATTCTTACAGGCTTCTGTAAAGTTAGCATAATCTTCGTCTGTAAGATAATTTTTCATATTGTTTGCAATGCCGTTTAATATATTTGTTAAAGTACTGCTTGCAGTTGAAGCATTGCCCAAATTTGTCCAGGTACTTGCAGAATTATATAAACTTCCGATATTATAAGGAATAGTATTCACCGTAACATTTCCAGCTCGTTTAAAGAACTGTACTGCTGTATCATTATTTACCGGTTCCTTAAGTTTATCTCCTTCTTCTTGTAAAGAATTAACTTTTTCAGCAGCAGCGTCTAATGCAGCATTGGAAGCAAAAGCTGCATCAATTTTTTCTGAAGAGATACCTGTAAGTGAAGCAAGAATTTGAGTTCTGTTGCTTTCCCAATCACCGCCGGCTTTACCGTCAGGAGAAATCATTTCAGCATATTGCTGATATTTACTGTCTAAAACAACCTTACCGTCACCATTTGTAATCAAATAAGGATTATTTTTATTTGCACTACCCGGCCTCATCAGATTTGCGTAACTCAAATCAACATACGATACACCGGCATTGTTAGACCATTTCAAAGTCTTTGTATTCAACGCCTCTTGATAATTTCTTGTAACCCTCTGCATATCTCTGGATAAAGCGGTTTTTTGCAAAGACAAGTTTTGTAACTGATAACCGATTGTATTTTTTCGGCTAGTCAGCTGCAATAGTCTAACTTGTGATGCTGCCATTCCCATTGTGTTCCGCTTTCCTTTATAAATTTCCCTTGTTTACCATGTATTACGGCTAAATTAGCAGAAAACTTTAGGGTTTGAGAACAATTTGTTACAAATCTTTACACACTATTAAGCAGTCCGATAACATTTTGTGCTTTAAGGTTTCTAGATGATGCTAAAAGGGTGGCAGATGCCTGTTGTAAGATCTGGTAACGGATGTAATTTGAGGACTCCTCTGCTATATC
>ENA-UESU01001186-UESU01001186.1-human-gut-metagenome-genome-assembly--contig:-NODE-1186-length-19315-cov-3.694147_pt1 | contig 19315 bp, 18 predicted proteins | sample MGYA00243007_ERZ508008 | MGnify/ENA primary metagenome ERZ508008 (study PRJEB26167, sample SAMN06115399) | human gut metagenome | host: Homo sapiens | place: China:Henan | collected 2016-06-23...
TCCCGGCTGGGCCAGCTGGGCCAGCCGTCTGGCGACCTCCTCCAAGGTGGGGCAGAACTCCGCGCCAGGGATGCGCTGGGCCAGATCCCGGGAGGAGATCCCCAGGGTGTCCGTCTCCCGGGCGGCGAAGATCTCCGCCAGAAGCACCTTGTCCGGCAGCTGGAGCACCTGGACGAACTGGTCAAACAGCTCCTTCGTCCGGGTGTAGGTGTGGGGCTGGAAGGCACAGATCACCCGCCGGTACCCCAGGCTACGGGCCGTGGTCAGCAGGGCGCTCAGCTCGCCGGGGTGGTGGGCGTAGTCGTCGTACACCGCCGCGCCGTGGAATTCCCCCTTGTGCTCAAACCGGCGGCCCGCCCCGCGGAAGGCCCGAAGGCCGTCCCGGATCGCGGAGAAGGGCGCCCCCAGCTGGAGGGCCGCGCCGGCGGCAGCCAGAGCGTTGCGCACATTGTGGACGCCGGGGACGCTGAGCTCGATGCGCCCCAGCTTCTCTCCCCGGACGATCAGGTCAAAGGAGGGGAACCCACCCTCCCAGGTCAGCCCCTCACAGTGGATGTCCCCCTGCTCCAGGCCGAAGGTGAGCATGGGGCGCTCCAGGCCCCGCAGAGCGTCCATGGTGTTGGCGTCGTCGCCGTCTGCCACCACGCAGCCCTCCTGAGGGACCAGCTCCGCAAAGCGGCGGAAGGATCGCTTCACATCCTCCAGGTCCTTGAAAAAGTCCAGGTGATCGGCGTCCACATTGAGGATCACCGCCACGGTGGGAAAGAAGGACAGGAAGGAGTTGCAGTACTCACAGGACTCCAAAATAATGGTGTCCCCCTGTCCCACCCTGTGCCCCGCGCCGAGGGCGGGCAGCGTCCCGCCGATCATCACCGTGGGGTCCCGCTGGGCGGCCAGGAAGATATGGGTACACATGGAGGTGGTGGTGGTCTTTCCGTGGGTGCCGGCCACGCACAGGGCGTGCTCATAGCGGCGCATGATGGCCCCCCAGGCCTCCGCCCGCTCAAAAACAGGGATCCCGGCGGCATGGGCGGCGGCGATCTCCGGGTTATCGTCGTGGACGGCGGCGGTGCGGATGACGCAGCCCGCCCCCTGGACGCTCTCTCCCCGGTGGCCGATGACCACCGGGATCCCCAGCGCCCTCAGATAGGCCACCGCGGCGCTCTCATGGAGGTCAGAGCCGCTGATGACCACCCCCGCATTGTGGAGCACCTCGGCCAGCGGGGACATGGACACGCCGCCGATCCCCACCAGATGGGCGTGGGCGCCGGGGCGGATATAAGAATGAATGTCGGGCTTCATATAGACACACCTCGATCAAAAAATCGACCCGCCGGACGCGGGCCTCTGGTTTTCCTGACGTTCCGCGTCCCTGCTCCGGCGGAGCCGGGAGCGGATCCGGTCCCGCCCTATTATAGTACAGGCGCGGCCGGAGAACAAGCGGGCTTCCCTGTGCATCTTACCCAAAATTCAGGCGCTTCAACAGGCTTTTCCCGCCATCTCCTCAGAAGATCCCGCCATAATCAGCGGTCATAGCTGATGTACTTCTCCAGCACGTCCAGGGAGAGCGGCCCGATCTGTCCCTCCGCCGACTTGAGGAAGCCGTGCTTCTCATAAAACTGCCGGGCGGCTCCGTCGGGGGCGCACCGCAGACGCAGGGAGGTCCGGCCCAGGCCCCGGTAAAAGGAGACCGCCTGGCCCAGCAGCTGTACGCCCAGGCCCCGGAACCGGAACGCGGGCGTCATGTAGTACAGGGAGAGAAAGCCCACCCCCTCCTCCCGGTCCCGCTGGGGGTCCAGCTGGAGCAGCCCGGCGGGCTCCTGCCCCGCCATAGCCACAGTCAGCGCCATGGGGTCCTGGGCCATCGCCCGCTCCGCCCCCTCCCAGAACGCAGGACCGTCAAAGGGCAGGTCCGCCCCATAGATAGAGATCCAGGCATCCCGGCGGGCGTCCAGATAGAAGTCCCGCTCTGATGCGGGGTCCAGGGGACGGTACCACAGGTTCACATCCTCCTTCTTCTGCGCCCCCTTCCGCCACCAGGTCTGCTGTGCCAGGGTGGAGATGGAGTCATCCAGATGGGAGTTGTCCCCCTCAAATACCACATGGAACACCTCTCCGTCCCAGGCCAGACAGGTCACGGAGGTGTTGTCCGCATGTGACATGGTGTGCCACTCTTCCGGCGGGATCCCCTTGACATTGGCCAGGAACTGGCGGATAGCAGTGCCGTGGCTGAACACAGCCACGGTCTGGCCGGGGTATTTTCCGGCGATGCGCCGGATGGCGCGCTCTGCCCGGGCCCCCACGTCCCCCAGGCTCTCGCCGCCGGGGGCGACCCACGCGGGGTCGCTGTGGTTGAACTGGAGGAGCCGCTCCCCCTCTGTCTGGCGCACCTCGCCCCAGGTGCGGTCCTCCCAGCGTCCCATGTTGATCTCCCGCAGGTCGGGATCCGTATGCAGCTCCAGCCCCTTGGGCACATAGACCGCCCGGGCGGTGGCGCAGGTGCGGTACAGGTCGCTGGACCAGACCGCATCCACGTGCACACCGGCAAACCGTGTCTCCAGCGCCTGGATCTGCTTCCATCCGTTCTCTGTGACCAGGGCGTCATACCAGCCGTGGATCCGGCGGTAGAGATTTCCCTCCGCCTCCGCATGGCGGATCAAATAGATGGTAGTCATAGGGTCTTGTATTCCTCCTTCGGTCAGCGGTGGGACTTCATTTCAAAGTGGATCAGCAGGGAGAGCAGGGCCCGCAGCAGGACCACCGCCCCCAGCACTACCAGCTCATTCAGGTCCCGCACCAGGACCGTTTTCAGGATCTCCGCCGCCATTTTGAACTCCAGGCTGGTAGCCAGGCCGTTGGCCAGATCAAATTTCACGTCCAGAGGCACATGGGTGACCAGGCCCTTGCAGTAGTTCCAAAACGCCTGGATGGCGGAGAGGGACACCACAAAAATGCCCATCAGCTCACAAATGGAAATAATGGGGGGCAGGATCAGGCCGATCAGTTCTTCCAGCATGGCAGCTCCTCCTGATAAAAATGGGGCACAGCTCCGGCAGGTTTACCAGGGGCACACGCCTCCGGTGAGCCCGGAGACAGCCTCCAGGCCCTGTCGGGCGGCGATGGCCTCCAAACCGTCCCGCACCTTGATCGGGGCGAAGGGGTCGGCAAACAGGGCGGTGCCCACCGCCACGGCGGAGGCTCCGGCCAGCATCAGCTGGGCCGCGTCCTCCCCCTTGCTGACGCCGCCCATGCCCAGCACGGGCACCTTGACCGCCTGGGACACCTCCCAAACCATCCGCACCGCCACGGGCAGCACGGCGGGGCCGGACAGGCCGCCGGTGTTCATCTTCAAAATGGGCCGGCGGGTGTTCACGTCAATGCGCATCCCCCGGATGGTATTGATGAGGGAGACCGCGTCCGCTCCCGCCGCCTCCACCGCCCGGGCGATCTCAGTGATGTCCGTGACGTTGGGGGACAGCTTTACCATCACCGGCACATTCCCCGCGTGGGATTTTGCCATCTCCGTCACCTCAGCGGCCAGCTCCGGCCGGGTGCCGTAGGCCAGCCCCCCCGCCTTCACATTGGGGCAGGAGATGTTCACCTCGATCATGTCCACCCCGGCCCCGGCCAGCTTTTCACACATGACGCCGTACTCCTCGGGGGTGTTGCCTGAGATATTGGCGATCACCTTCACATCATACTGCCGCAAAAAGGGCAGTTCTTCGGCGATGAAGGCGTCCACTCCGGGGTTTTGCAGCCCCACGGAGTTCAGGATGCCCATAGGAGTCTCCGCAATACGTGGGGCGGGGTTGCCCTCCCGGGGAAGCAGGGTCAGCCCCTTGGCGCAGATGCCGCCCAGCTCGCTGAGATCAAAAAATTGGCTGTACTCCCGGCCGAAGCCGAAGGTCCCGGAGGCCACCACCACCGGGTTTTTCATGGTCATCCCCGCCAGGGTGACGCGCATATCCACATTAGACATCCCAGTTCACCTCCCTGGAATCAAAGACCGGCCCGTCCTTGCATACGTGCTTCCGGCTGCCGTCGGCCATGTCGCAGGCGCACACCAGGCAGGCCCCCACGCCGCAGCCCATCCGCTCCTCCATGGACACCTGACAGGGGACGCCAAATTCCTCCGCCACTCTGGCCACATTCCGCAGCATGGGGCGGGGGCCGCAGGCCAGCACGGCCTCGTAATTCTTATCCCCCTCCAGCTCCTGGCGGACCAGGGCGTCCACAAAGCCGTGATGGCCCAGAGAGCCGTCATCGGTGGCGGTCAGCACTTTGGCGCACTCGTCCTGGAAGCAGTTTTGCAGGATGATCTTGTCTGCGGAGCGGCCGCCCAGGATGGCGGTGGACTTTCCCTGGGTGTACTGGGCGCAGCCCAGCATGGGAGGGATCCCAATGCCGCCGCCCACCAGCAGATAACGGCCCTCCGGCTTCATGGTAAAGCCGTTGCCCGCCAGGCCCAGCACATCCAGGCTGTGGCCCACGGGGCGGCGGGCCAGCCAGTCGGTGCCCTCACCCCGGACCTCAAATACGATAGTCAGAAGGTCGCTGGGCTCATCTGAATAACAGGTACACACGGAGATGGGCCGGCGCAGCAGCAGGCCCTCCCCACACTTCACATGAACAAACTGTCCCGGCGCTCGGAAGGAGGTGCGGACCATGTCCCCCGCCTCCAGCACCATATATACCGCGTCTCCCATCTGTTCCTTGGAGACGATCTTACACTTGCGTTCTACTTTCACGATCGATCACCGCTTTCTTTTGGCTCTGTCAGAGCAGAACCTTCTCAAACCGCCCCGGGAATCGCTCACTTCTCCCAGGGGACCTTCTTTTTCTGCCAGGGAAAGGTATGCTTTTCCTGTTCCGGCGCGTGGACGGGCTCCGGGCTCTGCTTCTGCTCAGGCCGGGCGGCGCGGGGCACGTATGCGGCCTGCACCGCACAGGTGGGGCAGCCGCACAGGGCGCTGTGCTTGGTGCCGCACACCGGGCAGGTCACCTGGTCGTTCTGCTCCGTCCGGAGGGGTACTTCATGCTCGGCGGCATACAGCTCCACTCTGCGGCACTTGGCGCAGACATACAGGTCCACCTCAAACTGTTCCAGCCCAAGGGAGGTCAATCCCCCATAGCCGTCCGCGCCGATGGAGAAATTCCGCAGCCGGCGCTCCAGCATCCCGCCGCAGGCGGGACAGTGCCTTCCGGTGTTCAGGTCGGCCCGGATGCGCTCCCCGTCCTCCAGATCCGGGGAGTCCAGCATCTGCCGGAACAGTTCCTCCCGCTCCTGGGGGGCTGCGCTGTCCAGCCGGGCGGTGCAGCCGATACATAACGTCTGTACCGAGCCGTGAAACATAAAGTTCTTCCGGTCCAGAAGCCCGACCTTCTGGCCGCACAGGATGCAGTTTGCCATCAAACTCCCTCCGTTCATTTTGAAAGCTCCCGCTATTTCTCCCAGGGGACCTTCTTTTTTTGCCAGGGAAAATGAAATCCCGAACTCTCCTCCGGCTGAACGCCGTCCTCCTGGGCATCAGAGCCGCTTTGGGTTTGTTCAGCCCGCTCCAAGTCCCGAAGATGCTCCTCCATCAAAAGCCCCACCTGTCCGCAGACCGGGCAGAGCCGATCCTCCCGTTCCTCCTGACAGTGCTCACACCAGTAGGGCGCAGGCTCCGGCTCTTTGGAAAAGGCGGCGGTATACAGCTCAACTTTGCCGCAGGCGGGGCAGGCATACAGGTCTACCTCATACTGGTCGGCCAACAGGGTCCACAGACCGCCTCCGCCGTCGGCTCCAATGGAGAAATTTTGCAGTTTACATTCCATCGCCGCCCCACAGCTTGGACAGTTCCGGATGCGTATCTCTTCCATATTGTCCTCCTTGCAGCTCACAGGGTTCGCCGGAACCAGCACACTTACTGGATGGTCACGAACCGGGCGATGTCCTCCTTCATGGCAATGGCGGCGTTTCTCGCAGCCTCTTGGAAGTCGTGTCCGTCGCCGCCGGTCTTTTTCCAGGCGCACATAATGCCCCGGGAGGAGTTGACGATGGCCCCGTGACCCTTCTCGTTGAAGGCATACTTCACATCCTCCGCGGTGCCTCCCTGGGCTCCGTAGCCGGGCACCAGGAAGAACGTATGCGGAAGCCGGGCCCGCAGATCCTGGATCTGCTCCGGATAGGTGGCTCCGGTGACGGCCCCCGCCATGGTGAAGCCGTACTTTCCCTGGGTTCCGGCGGCGATGGACTCGTTGAGCTCGCCCATGGCCTCATAGATGGTGCGGCCGTCGGCGATCTTCAGGTCCTGCAGTTCCCCGGAGCCGGGATTGGAGGTCTTGACCAGCACAAAGGCGCACTTGTCCTCCCCTTTGGCGGCCTCCAGGAAGGGCTTGATGGAATCGGAGCCCATATAGCCGTTGAGGGTGACGCAGTCGGCGTCAAAGGACTTGAATACCTGCCCCTCAATGGGCGCGCCGGACAGCCAGCCCTCCGCATAGGCGGCGGCGGTGGAGCCGATGTCGCCCCGCTTGATGTCGGCGATGACAAACAGCCCCTTCTCCCTGGCATAGCGGATGGTGCGCTCCAGCATCTCCATCCCCTGCCAGCCCAGGTTCTCATAGTAGGCACTCTGGGGCTTGACGGCGGGCACCACGTCGCACAGCGCGTCGATCAGCCCCACGTTGAACTGCCAGATGGCCTCGCAGGCTCCCTTCAGCCCCACCCCGTACTGGGCAAAAGCGGCCTTTCGGATGTGCTCGGGCACATACTCGATGCGGGCGTCCAGCCCGGCCACGGTGGGGTTCTGCTTGGCAATGATCTTCTCCTGTAATACATCAAAAGACATGGGTCTCTTCCTCTCTTTCTCTTTCTTTGATCCTGCGTGGGCGGGGCACCGGACGGCGGCTGCCCTGCCGCCTCATGGATCTCACATATTATCCTGGTAAATGATATTCCCGGCCACAATGGTATACTTCACGCGGCCCTTTACTTTTCGGCCCGCAAACGGGGTGTTCCGGGCCTTGGAGGCAAACCGCTCCGGGTCGATGGTCCACTCCTCCTCCGGGTCGAAAATGGCGATGTCGGCGTCGCTGCCCAGGGACAGGCGGCCCTTGGTGCCCAAACGGAGGATGGCGGCGGGGTTATAGGTCATGCGGCGGATCAGGTCGGGCAGCTTCATCCGCCCGGTGTGGTACAGCTCCGTCAGAGCGATGGCCAGAGAGGTCTCCAGCCCGATCATGCCGCTGGGGGCCTTGGCCAGGGGACGGGCCTTCTCCTCAGCGGAGTGTGGGGCGTGGTCAGTGGCGATGGCGTCGATGGTGCCGTCCTTCAGGCCCGCGATGATGCCCTTGATGTCCTTGGCGGTGCGCAGCGGGGGGTTGACACGGGCCAGCGCCCCCCGGGTGAGGATCTCATCCTCGGTGAGGGTGAAGTACTGGGGGCAGGTCTCACAGGTGAGGGCCACCCCCCGCTTCTTCATCCGGCGGATGATGTCCACCGACTTGGCGGTGGACACATGGCAGATGTGGACGTGGGCGCCGGTCTCCTCCGCCAGCATGGCGTCCCGCATGACCACGATCTCCTCCGCGATGGCGGGGCGGCCCTCCATCCACAGCTGGCGGGAGACGCTCCCCTCATTCACCGCCCGGTTGCCCACCATGGAGGTGTCCTCACAGTGGCACAGAATGGGCAGTTCCACCCGCTTGGCGTGGATCAGGGCGTCCCGCATCAGGTTGGCGTTGTCCACATTGCAGCCGTCGTCGGACAGGGCGGCGGCCCCGGCCTTTTTCAGGGCGTCCGCGTCGGTGAGCTCCTCCCCCCGCAGGCCCCGGGAGACCGCGCCCACAGGGTAGACATGGACCCCGTTGGCCTGGCCGGCCTTCTCACGGATATACTGGATCTGCTCCGGGCTGTCCACCACCGGGTCGGTATTGGCCATACAGGCCATGGCGGTGACTCCTCCCCGGGCGGCGGCGGCCGTTCCGGTGAAGATATCCTCCTTATAGGTCAGGCCCGGGTCCCGGAGATGGACATGCAGGTCCACCAGCCCGGGACAGACCACCAGCCCGGTGGCGTCGATCACACGGTCAGCCTCCGTCTGAATATCCTTCTCCAGCTGGAGCACCTTTCCATTCTCGACATACAGGTCCAGAATGGAGACTGTCCCATTCACCGGGTCCACCACCCGGCCGTTCTGAATCAGAAGTTTCATTGCATGGTTCCTCCAAAAATAGGCAGGGCCGATCGGCCCGTGTAGTAAAACGAAAGGGCTGCCGCAAAAATAGGCAAACTCCGTTACGTTAAATTATAGCGGAACCAGCAGGATTTAGCAACGCATTTTTCCGCAGAAGGGGAAAGAATAAAAAGGAACCGGCTGTATCCCGCTCCTGGGGTTGGCCGGTGGAACAGACAAACAGCAGGACATGACGCAAAAAGGAGTGAGCAGAGCATGAACGGAACTGGATGCGGCTGCGGGCGGTTTTTCGCCGGGATGGCGGCCGGCCTGGCGGCGGGCACAGCCATCGGCATGACCATGGCCCCCTCCCGCCGGGAGATCAAGCGGGCCGCCCACCGGGCGGCCAAGTCGGTGTCTGACGCGGTGGAGACCCTGACCGACGCCATGGGGATGTGATCCCATGACCGGCCCCGGCGGTGCGGGTGGACCCGCCCCGCTGGGGCCGTGTTTTGTGGGAGCTGGGTTTCGATCCGAAATGGGGCAGATCCCACCCTTTTCCGGCGTCAGAAGCAGCTTTCCAGAGATTTTTCTAGAAATTCAAAGCATTTTGTCCCCCAATGCAATCATTTTGTAACCACTTTTTCATTTCTATGTAATCGCTTTGACAAGAGAATAACAACCGGGCATGATATACTAAGTCCATACCAGATAAGAAAGGAGGGGCCTGCTGTGAAAAAGCTTCTGGCTTCCCTGACGATCCTGACCATCCTCGCTCTCCCGCTTGGGAGCGCCGCCTCCGCGGAGCAGCAGACGCCCCCCGCCGACCTCTCTGTGGAGGAGGTCCACGGCAACATCCCCGCCCAGGCCGATGCGGCCCAGGCCATGTACCCCGCGGTCCACTCCCTGGTGCTGGCGATGACGGAGAACGACCTGGAGTACGCGCCGGAGGACAGTGAATTTCTGTGGACCAGCCTGTACTATATGCTCAGCCTGTACGGCCAGATGGACGAGCGGGCGGAGCTCACCGACGACACCCTGATCCTCCCCTCTGAGATGGTCCGGGACTACGCCGCGGCCCTCTACCCCCAGGTGGAGCAGCTGCCCGGCATCCCCTCCCCCATCTCCCAGCGGATCCGCTATCAGGCTTCTGATGACTCCTACCACCTGGCCCGCGGTGACGAGGGCCTGGCCGAGGTGGTCCTTCAGACCCCCATTACGCTGGCCAGCGGCGCCGTGATCCTCACCGGGCAGCTCAACGCCCTGGAGGACGGCAGCGTCCTGCGGGACTTCCAGGTCACTCTCAGCCCCCGGGACAGTATGTTCGGCTATGTGATCACCGATCTGACCTGATCCCACTTGACATTCTCGACATCCTCTTTTGATTTTTGACAGAAGGGCGCGCCGTAAGGTGCGCCCTTCTGTCTTTGTTTTCCTGCTGCCCTGTGGGATCTTTTCTCCGCTCCCTTCATAATTTGATCTGTGGTCCACTCAGCGGACACGATTTTAGAAAACCTTAATCTTCTCTTCAACGTTCTTTATACTCTGTCTGGTATCCTGAGTACAAAGAAAGGGGGGGCGTTTTGATGTCCACTTCTCCTTCTGCCACACTCCAAAGCGCGCAGGACCGCTCCATTTACATCCTTCTCACCCGCTCCGGGACCTGGTTCTCCCGATTCATCCACCTAGTCACCTCCGACTGTTATACCCATGCCTCCATCGGCCTGGACGGCCCCTCCGGGCCCTTTTACAGCTTTGCCCGCAAGTACGAGCATTTCGCCCTCCCCGCTGGCCTGGTGGAGGAGCGGCCGGGCGTCAGGAACCGGCAGATTCCATGCTGTCTCTATGAATTGAAGGTCTCCGACCCAGTCTACCGCCGCCTCCGGCGGCAGCTCTCCGGGATGTACCACCAGCGGGAGCGCTATCACTACAATCTGCTGGGCGCGCTGTCCTGCTATTTCAACCACCCGCTCCGCCGGAAGAACCACTATTTCTGCTCCCAGTTCGTGGCCACACTGCTGGAGGAGTGCGGCGCGGTAGAGCTCTGGAAGGACCCCGACCTGGTGCGCCCCGCCGACTTCTGCCGCCTGTCCGCCCTGCAAGCGGTCCACCAGGGCCCTCTGGACGTTCTGATGGCCGCCCCCACATAACACACAGCCCCCTCCGGAGCATTTTGTACTCCGGAGGGGGCTGTATTTCGTTACGTTCCTTCCTCTCCCCTGTCCGCGGCCCACTGCGGCCGGGTGAGGGCAAAAAAGTGGGTCAGCCGCCGCTCCCCCAGCAGGGGCACGTCGGTCTCCCGGGAAAACTGATAGCGGAAGCCGCACTTCTCAATGACCCGTCGGGACTTGCCATTCCCGTCATAGTGATTGCACCAGATGGTCTCAAGGCCCAGCTCCGTGAAGCCCCAGCGGATCAGTACTCCGGAGGCCTCCGGGATCAGACCCCGACCCCAGAAGGCGGGGCTGAGGGCATAGCCCAGCTCATCGTCCGGGCCGGGCAGCTCGTCCCGGTGCTCCCCCACAAAGCCGGCAGAGCCGATCACCCGTCCGCTCTCCCGGTCTGCCACCGCAAACACATTGGGGGCCGAGAACACGGTCCGAATGATCTCCCGGCTGTTCTCCACGCTGGTGTGGGGCGGCCACCCCGCGATGGGCCCCACCCGGGGATCCCGGGCATAGTCATACAGCTCCGCCGCGTCCCCCTCCTCAAAGGGACGGAGCAGCAGGCGGGGCGTGGTCAGTGTGATCATAGATCCTCCCTTCATAAAAGGGGGCGGCTTTTCTGTGCGGATCCCCTCCACACCGAAAAACCGCCCATTCCCAATTTCTAACTCCTAGTTGTCCCAAGGCTCCCTGTGGGGCTGCCAGCCCTCCACCAGAGGGCCCAGCTGCCCGATGGTCCTGGGAGTGCAGACGGCCACCACATCGATGGTCTCTCCATATTCCACCTGCTCCACCTTGGCCTCCTGATACAGCCGGTCCAGCAGCCCACCCTTGTCATAGGGCAGGTGGATGGTCACCCGCTTCACTCCGCTGTCCAGCCGCTGTCCAATGGCCTCCAGCAGGGCGGGGAGCCCCTCTCCGGTACGGGCAGAGATGGAGACGATGTTCTCCCCATGGGGACGGATCTCCCCCGTCCACAGGTCACACTTGTTGAATACCTCCAGCCTGGGGGTCTGGTCGGCCCCCAGCTCGTGGATGAGCTGATCCACCACCGCCGCCTGCTCCCGCCACTCGGGGTTGGACGCGTCGATGACATGGAGCAGCAGGTCGGCAAAGGAGAGCTCCTCCAGGGTGGCCTTGAAGGCCTCCACCAGATGGTGGGGCAGCTTGCGGATAAAGCCAACCGTGTCAGACAGGAGCACCGTGCAGGTGTCCGAGATCTCCAGGGTCCGGGTGGTGGTGTCCAGAGTGTCAAACAGGCGGTTGTTGGCCGGGATCTCCGCGCCGGTGAGCTTGTTCAGCAGGGTGGACTTGCCCGCGTTGGTATAGCCCACGATGGCTACCACCGGCACCTCGTTTTTGATCCGCCGCTCCCGCTGGGTGGCACGCACCCGGCGCACATCCCGCAGCTCGTCCTCCAGCTTGGCGATCTTTCTGTGGATGTGCCGCCGGTCGGTCTCCAGCTGGGTCTCGCCGGGGCCGCGGGTGCCGATGGCGCCCTCCTGCCGCTCCAGATGGGTCCACATTCCCAGCAGCCGGGGCAGCAGGTACTTGTACTGGGCCAGCTCCACCTGGAGCCGCCCCTCCCGGGTGCGGGCCCGCTGGGCAAAGATGTCCAGGATCAGGGCGGAGCGGTCCATCACAGCTACCTTCAATTCCTCGCTGAGCACCCGCTGCTGGGAGGGGGACAGGCTGTTGTCAAAAATCACCATATCCGCATCCATTGCCCGGACCAGCTCCCGGACCTCCGCCACCTTGCCCTCGCCGATGAAGGTGCGAGGGTCGGGGCTGTCCTTGGACTGGAGGACGGTCCCCACACACTCGCCTCCCGCCGTCTCCAGCAGGTCGGCCAGCTCCGCCACGGTCTCCTCCGTGGCGTTCTCCTCCACAGACAGCCGGTGGGCCCACAGGCCCACCAGCACCGCCCGGTTCTTCTTCACTTGTAAATCGTTCTGGGTCATACATCCTCCCAAGGGATCTGATTTCTTTGCGGAGGGCAGCGTCCCTTCCCGTCCGCAGCCGCCCGTTACCTCTGGTACGCCTCCACGATCTCGCCCAGGTACAGGATGTGGTAGTCCTGTCCCGGATACCACTTCTCCTTCACGTCCGCGGGCATCCGGTCCGAATCCATAGGCTGGGCATACCGCTTGCGGCACACCAGTACCAGCTGGGCCTGCTCAAAATAAGGCGCGCCGCACTCCGCCGTTTTGACGGTAAAGCCGCACTCCCGAACCTTATCCACCTCACGCCCGCTCTTGCTGCCGCACAGGGCCAGGGCTTTGCGGTGCTCCTCGTCAAAGAACGCCAGGGTAAAGTACTCCTCCCGGTCCACAAACTCCCGGGTATACCGCTGGGGACGGATATAGCAGGTGGCCATCGGCGCCCCCCAGAGCACCCCCAGCCCGCCCCAGGAGGCGGTCATGGTATTGCACCGCTCCGCCGTCCCGGCGGTAATGAGCATCCACTGGTCCCCAATAAGGGAAAATACGTTCTGTCCTATCTCTTTGGGATCGATCCGCTTCAGCATGGCAAATACCTCCTTCAAAATTCTCTCCAGCTTATTCCGAAAACTGCTCCGGCAGTCTAGAGAGGCAAAAAATGACAAAAAGCCGCACCGAAACCTCGGTGCGGCTTTTGAGACGCAATCTTACTTCTTGTCCAGGCCAAACTTCTTGTTGAAGCGGCTGACACGTCCGCCGGTATCCACCATCTTCTGCTTACCGGTGTAGAAGGGGTGACACTTAGAGCACACTTCAACACGGATGTCCTGCTTGGTGGAACCAGTCTCGATCACGTTGCCGCAGGCGCACCGGATGGTGGTCTGCTGATAGTCGGGATGAATTCCTGCCTTCATTGTATCTTCACCTCTTTCTCCATGGAGGATCGTTTCGTAAACGCAACTGATATAATAGCACAGCTTCCTCAAAAATGCAAGTGGATTTTCTGATTTTTTTCAGTTTTTCAAATCCATAGAAAAACGTGGCCGCAAAGTAAACTTTACGGCCACGTGGCGCAGAAGGAGGGATTCGAACCCTCGCTCGGTTTAACCCGACTACTCCCTTAGCAGGGGAGCCCCTTATAGCCACTTGGGTACTTCTGCATGGCTACAACCGACATCACATATCAGCATCGGATGAAAAAGTGGCGGAGAGAGTGGGATTCGAACCCACGGCTCTTGACGAGTCACCGGTTTTCAAGACCGGCTCCTTAAACCACTCGGACATCTCTCCTCATCTCATTGCAATCAGAGGCGAGTTATATATTACCATAGGCCCAGCCTTCTGTCAAGCACCAAACTGTATTCTTTCCAATTTTCTTATTTTTACTCCTTGGGGCCCCGGATTTCCGGTCCGCCCCGCCCCTTGCAGGGGCGGGGGCGGACCGGCTGTATTCAGGTCACATCCCGCTCAGCTGTTCCTTCAGCTTGGCCACCAGCTCGGTGAGCTGGACGGAGCGCTCCTGCTCCGCCTTGACCACGTGCTCCGGCGCCTTGTTCACAAAGCCCGGATTGGCCAGCTTGGCGTTGAGTTTCTCCAGCTCGGCGCTGTTTTTCTTCAGTTCCTTCTCCAGGCGGGCCTTCTCCTTCTCCAGGTCCACCAGCTCCGCCAGGGGCATGGACACCTGGGCAGCGTGGGTCACCACCGTGACCTGACCGGCAGCCTCGGCAGCCTGACCGGCGGGGACAATGGTCACCTCGCTGGCATAGGCCATCTTCTTCAGGAAGGGCACGCCCAGCTGGAACACCGCCGCCTCATCGGTGGCCACGGTGAGGTGGGCCTTCTTGGAGGGAGGCACGTTCATCTCGCTGCGGCGGGTGCGGACGGCGCGGATGGCGTCCATGATGAGCTCCATGGCCTTCGCTTCGGCGGGGAAGTCCAGCTCCGCCTGATACTCGGGCCAGGTCTGGAGCATCAGGAAGGAGCCCTCCTCCACCCCATCCTCGTGGGGCAGGGCCTGCCAGATCTCCTCCGTGATGAAGGGCATGAAGGGGTGCAGCAGCTTGAGCATCTGGGTCAGGACATGACACAGCACCTGCTGGGCCCGGACCTTGCTGTCCTCGTCCTCGCCCTGGAGGCGGGTCTTGGTCAGCTCGATATACCAGTCACAGTAGTCATCCCAGATGAAGTCATAGATCTTCTGGGCCGCCACGCCCAGCTCATAGCGCTCCATGTTCTCGGTGATCTCCCGGACGGCAGTGTTCAGCTTGGAGAGGATCCACTTGTCCTCCAGCTCCAGCTTCTCCGGCAGACAGCACCGCTCGATGGTCAGGTTCATCATCAGGAAGCGGCTGGCGTTCCAGATCTTGTTGGCAAAGTTGCGCATGGCCTCGCACCGCTCGGTGTAGAAGCGCATGTCGTTTCCGGGGGAGTTGCCGGTGATCAGGTTGAAGCGCAGGGCGTCGGCACCGTACTGGTCGGCCATCTCCAGGGGGTCGATGCCGTTGCCCAGGCTCTTGGACATCTTGCGGCCCTTGTCGTCCCGCACCAGGCCGTGGATGAACACGGTGTGGAAGGGGGGCTTTCCGGTGTGCTCGCAGGCGGAGAAGATCATCCGGGCCACCCAGAAGAAGATGATGTCGTAGCCGGTGACCAGCACATCGGTGGGATAGAAGTACTTGAAGTCCTCGCTGCTCTCGTTGGGCCAGCCCAGGGTGGAGAAGGGCCACAGGGCGGAGGAGAACCAGGTGTCCAGCACGTCCTCCTCCCGGGTCAGGTGGGTGCTGCCGCACTTTTCGCAGACGGTGGGGTCCTCCCGCTTCACGTTGATGTGGCCGCAGTCGTCGCAGGTCCAGGCGGGGATCTGGTGGCCCCACCACAGCTGGCGGGAGATGCACCAGTCATGGACGTTCTCCATCCAGTTGGTGTAGGTCTTGGCGAACCGCTCGGGCACGAACTTCACCTCGCCCTCCCGGACCACCCGCAGGGCCTCCTTGGCCAGGGGCTCCATCTTCACGAACCACTGGGCGGAGATCAGGGGCTCCACGTCATTGTGACAGCGGTAGCAGGTGCCCACATTGTGGTTGTAGGGCTCGGTCTTGACGAGATAGCCCTGCTCCTCCAGGTCCTTGACGATCTGCTTGCGGCACTCGTACCGGTCCATCCCATTGTAGGGGCCGCCGTTCTCGTTGATCCTGCCGTCGTCGCCGATGCAGCGGATGACCTCCAGGTTATGGCGCAGGCCCACCTCGAAGTCGTTGGGGTCATGGGCGGGAGTCATCTTCACAGCGCCGGTGCCGAAGCCCAGCTCCACGTAGTCGTCCGCCACAATGGGGATCTCCCGGTTCATGATGGGCAGGATGCAGGTCTTGCCCACCAGATCACGGAACCGCTCGTCCTCCGGATTCACAGCCACGCCGGTGTCGCCCATCATGGTCTCGGGACGGGTGGTGGCCACCACCAGATCGCCGCTGCCGTCGGCCAGGGGATAGCGGATATACCACAGGTGGCCGGGCTTGTCCACATACTCCACCTCGGCGTCGGACAGGGCGGTGATGCAGTGGGGGCACCAGTTGATGATGCGGCTTCCCTTGTAGATCAGGCCCTTGTCATACAGCTCGCAGAAGGTCTCCCGCACAGCCTTGGAGCAGCCCTCATCCATGGTGAAGCGGGAGCGGCTCCAGTCGCAGGAGACGCCCATCTTCTTCTGCTGCTCCACGATGCGGTTGCCATACTCCTCCTTCCACTTCCACACCCGCTGGAGGAACTTCTCCCGGCCCAGATCATAGCGGGTCAGGCCCTCCTTGACGCGCAGTTCCTCCTCCACCTTGATCTGAGTGGCGATGCCGGCATGGTCGGTGCCGGGGACCCACAGCGTGGAGTAGCCCTGCATCCGCTTGAAGCGGGTCAGGATGTCCTGCAATGTGCAGTCCAGGGCGTGGCCCATGTGGAGCTGGCCCGTGACGTTGGGGGGCGGCATGACGATGGAGAAGGGCTTCTTCTTGGGATCCGGATCCCCGTTAAAGCAGTCGTTGTCCTCCCACATCTGGTAGATGCGGGACTCCACCTGTTGGGGTTCATACACCTTGGGCAGTTCTTTCATCATACGTTCGATCTCTCCTATTCTCTGAACTTTCGTCCTTTTTGTCATGACTGGGGCGCCGGTCCGCACCGCCCTGCCGTTCACCAGATCGCAGCTCAGCTCCAGCGGAATGCTTTATGCGCGCTTACACAGCAAAAACGCCCTGGGCCTTTCGGCTCAGGGCGAACAAATGTCCGTGGTACCACCTGGATTCGGGAAAACCCGCACTCTGCGGCGCATTTGCGCCTGCCCTGTCAACGGTGGGCCTCCGCCGGGGCTTACTGATGCTTCGGCTCCGGTGCTCCGGGACGACTTCTCCGGCGGCTTTGGGAGAACTCACACCAGCCGTTCTCTCTCTTGGCCGCTGCCCACCGGATACTGCTTCCCTTCCTCGCAGTTTGCCATATTTTATTTTAGTATAGTATACCCCGGTTCGATTGTCAAGCGTCAGCTCAGCCGCAGGATCTCCTTCTTCAGCCGGGAGATGATGCGCTTTTCCAGCCGGGAGATGTACGACTGGGAGATGCCCATGCGGTCGGCCACCTCCTTCTGGGTCAGCTCCTTCCGCCCCCCCAGGCCGAAGCGCAGGGAGATGATGTCCTTTTCCCGGGGGGACAGCCGGGCCACCGCGTCCGACAGCAGCTTCCGGTCCACGTCGGCCTCGATGGGCCGCATGACCACGTCCCCCTCGGTGCCCAGCACGTCGGACAGCAGAAGCTCCTTGCCGTCCCAGTCGGTGTTCAGCGGCTCGTCGAAGGACACCTCCCCCTTCCGCCCGGCATTTTTGCGCAGGTACATCAAAATCTCGTTCTCGATGCACCGGGAGGCATAGGTGGCCAGCTTGATGTTCTTGTCCGTCCGGTAGGTGCCCACCGCCTTGATGAGCCCGATGGTGCCGATGGAAATCAGGTCCTCGATCCCCACTCCCGTGTTCTCGAACCGCCGGGCAATGTACACCACCAGCCGCAGATTATGTTCGATCAGCTCCTTGCGGGCGTCCTCCTCCCCGATGCGCTCCAGCAGCTCCGCCTCCCGCTCCCGGCTCAGGGGCGGTGGCAGGGTGTCGCTGCCCCCGATGTAGTGCAGCTCCGCCGGCGGCAGCAGCCCCACCCGCACCAGCAGCCGCCGCCATTGTTTCATCCAGTCCTTCATGGTTTCTTCTCCTTCCAGCCGCGCCGCCCCACAGGGCGCTGTATCCCGTCCCCAGCTCTGTGGGGGAAAAGGCAACCGGCAGTCCGGCATACCGCTCCCCCGCCACCTCCGTCCAGTCGCTGCGCACCGCCAGCAGCAGTCCGCCCGCCACTCCCACCGCGTGGTAGGGGATCAGACGGAACCGCAGCTCCGGCGCCGCCCGCATCATGGGCTCCAGCAGCTCTGCGGGGCGCTCCAGCGCCCCGCGGTCCAGCAGAGAGCGGACCTCTCTTGGAAGCGCGCCGTCCAGCCGTCCCGGAGCCACCACCAGCACCGGCGCTCCGGAGACTGGATCCCGCAGGGCGTTTCCCGTGTCGCAGAAAGCGGTAAACGCCGTGGTCCGCCCGGCCAGACACACCTGTACCCGCACCAGCTCGCCCCGGACGCCCTTTCCCGCCGCCGCACGAAACACCACTGTCAGAACCAGATAGGCCGCGGCCGCAGCGGTCAGCAGCACCTTTGCATCCACGTCCGTGTAGAACACGCCGTTCACCATCGGCACGCCGCCCCCCGCCACCAGGCCCAGGGCCAGCACGCACCCGGCCATGGCACAGGAGACGGCGAACAGTAGCAGCGTCAGCCGCAGCAGCTTTGCCTCTCCTCCATAGGCCGCCAGCGCCAGCAGTATGCCTGCCGCCAGCTTCACCGGCGTTGCGGAGAGAAAGCCCAGCCCCGGCAGAAATACCGCCACGGCATAGGCGCCCCCCAGCAGGCCCGCCAGAAGGTAGCGTCTCCGCCGGAGGGGAATGCCCGCCAGACGCGCGGCGCAGAGCACCAGCAGATAGTCCATCAGCGCGTTCAGCACAAACACGCTGTCCACATACACCACGGTCAAGCGATCCGCCTCCCTTCCGTTCCGTGGGACTATTATAGGGCAGACCGCAGAGAAATACGGTCGCAAAAGGGGGACGCGCCCTGTAAAAAGGTGCGTCCCCCCGGCAGCCGATTGGGGCCGCAGCACAAATGCTGCGGCTCCGGCGGCATGGAAATACTGTGATGGGAAATAACTTTACAGCAATGATAAATACGGAACAATCAGCGATGCCAGCATGGAAATCACCAGAATGACCACCAGGATCGCGGCAAACAGTCTGTGCTTGTTGCTCACTTGTTTCCCTCCTCCGTCAGGATCTTGCGGATGCTCTTTTCCGCCTTGCTGCGGGGCAGCATCAGCTCATGCCCGCAGCCCAGGCACTTGAGCTTGATGTCCATGCCCACCCGCAGAATCTCCCACTGGGTGCTGCCGCAGGGATGGGCTTTCTTCAGCTCCACTTTGTCATGCAGATGCAGGTCCATATTGGCCTCCTTGTCAAAGCAGCCTCCCGGGCTGCATATAGTAACGGTATGGAACAACACGCCGCCGTTGCGGCAGATAGGATGCGATTACAATATGCCGGAAAACAAGCTGTATCCGCCGGAGGGCCTGCGCCCTCCCTCTTCTTTCACGCTCCAGAGCCTGCGGGAGGCCATGGAGCAGAACACGGTGCTGGAGGATCGGGTCCTCCGGTGTGATGCCGGACACAACCTGCTTCTCTCCCTGGGAGGCATCCAGGCCCGCATTCCCCGGGAGGAGGTCCTCTCCCCCTGGATCAGCGGGGCCCAGCGGGACATCGCCGTCCTCTCCCGGGTGGGAAAGCCCGCCTGTTTTCTCGTGACGGCCCTCCGGGCCGATGAAAAGGGCGCGCCCACGGCACTGCTCTCCCGCCGGGCCGTTCAGGAGCGGGCCATGGACTTCTTCCTGGAGCACCTGCGCCCAGGCTCCGTGGTCACTGCGGTGGTGAC
>ENA-UESU01001204-UESU01001204.1-human-gut-metagenome-genome-assembly--contig:-NODE-1204-length-19071-cov-5.546488_pt1 | contig 19071 bp, 15 predicted proteins | sample MGYA00243007_ERZ508008 | MGnify/ENA primary metagenome ERZ508008 (study PRJEB26167, sample SAMN06115399) | human gut metagenome | host: Homo sapiens | place: China:Henan | collected 2016-06-23...
TGCCCGTAGTGGCCTCGCGGCCAACGGGCACGGCCTTACGGCCGCCATCCGGTCGCGCGTTGCTGTCGATGCCCGTAGTGGCCTCGCGGCCAACGGGCACGGCCTTACGGCCGCCATCCGGTCGCGCGTTGCTGTCGATGCCCGTAATGGCCTCGCGGCCAACGGGCACGGCCTTACGGCCGCCATCCGGTCGCGCGTTGCTGCAACAGCGCGTGACACATCGGGCCCGGTCTGACCAACCAGAAGGAGAATGTTTCATGGAAGCACTTTTTGGTCATCCCATCCTGCAGTCCCTGCTTGCCGGTATCCTTTCCTGGATCTCGGTCAGTCTGGGGGCCAGTGCCATCTTCCTGCGCCGCGAGTTTTCCCGTCTGGCCATGGACTGCATGCTGGGGGCCGCCGGCGGCATGATGCTGGGCGCGGCCTTCCTGGGCCTGCTGCAGCCCGCGGCCGAGATGGCCTCCCATATGGGGCGCCTGCATTTCATCCCCATCGTCTGCGGCCTCATGGCCGGTGCCGCCTTCCTCATGGGTCTTGACCATCTCCTGCCCCATCTGCACATCCGCCAGAAGCAGCAGGAGGGCCTTTCCACCAGCTGGCGCCGCAGCGTCCTGCTGGTCACGGCCATGGCCCTGCACCACATCCCCGAAGGCCTGACCATGGGCGTGGGGTACGGCGCCGTGGCCGCGGGCAGCACCCTGCCCTCGGGCGTGGCCCTGGAGATGAGCTCCGCTTTCATGGTCACCGGTACCACCCTGCTCCAGAACCTGCCCGAAGGCCTGGTGGTGGCCACGGCCCTGCGGGCCGAAGGTTTCTCGGCCAAACGGTCCTGGCTGTGCGGCGTCTTTTCCGGCTGTACGGCCCCCATCGGCGCCATCCTCGGTGCCGTCGCCTCCCAGGTGGCGGGCAGCCTGCTGCCCTTTGCCCTGGCTGCGGCGGCAGGCGCCATGATCTATGTGGTCATCGAAGAAGTCATCCCTGAAGCCAATGCCTCCGGCAACGGCAACGCCGCCACGGTGGCCTGCATCGGCGGTCTCTGCCTGGTCATGAGCTTCTCCAGCCTGATGGGCTAGAACGAAGAGAAGACCCGAGCCCGCCGGCGTCACACCGTCGACCGGCGGACAGGGCGTCCGGCCATGCGGCCGGCAGGAACCAGCAAACGAAAAGGGCGCGGCTCCAAGGAGCCGCGCCCTTCTTTTTATCCTATGCTTTCAGGCAGGTATGCCCGGCAGCGGGGTCCCGGACCTAGGGATGGTTTTCGAACTTGTTCAGCAGGGGTTCCGCGCCGTTGTGGCAGGGGGTGCAGTCCATGACGCCCTTGGCCCAGTTGGCATCGTTGCCCTTGGTCTGATGGCATTCGCCACAGCCGCTCACGGCGGGCTGCACGGCGAAGGTGCCCTTGTAGTTCTTGCCCTGTTCGATCTTGGCGTTGAAGATCTCCACGGCCTTGTAGGCCACGTCGGCGGTCAGACGGCCGCAACGTTCGCTGCGGGCCTTGCTGGTGGCTTCGATCTTGTTGGCGGCACACCATTTGGACACGGAGATGTGGCAGAGCACGGAGCCGGAAGCGTTGTTGGGCAGGTCGCCCTTGACGCCCTGGGCCAGGTCGCCGGGGTTGTAGATGGGCAGTTTAGTCACTTCGTACCAGCGGTACAGCTCGTTGACCATGGGGGTGCGTTCCTTGCGGCCCCAGAACAGGGCATAGGCCGCAGCAGCACCGTACAGGGCGCCGCAGATGGTGCCCCAGTCGGAGATGCCGCCCTTGTTGGCTTCCAGCATGCTGAAGGGGAACTGGTTGTACGGGGCGCCGTATTTTTCGCCCAGCAGACCGATGATGCTGTAGAAGGCGCCGTAACCACAGGCGTAGCCCTTGTACCAGTAACCTTCATAGGCCACCTTGGCGCATTCCTTGGGATCCAGCTTGTGAGGCTTCCAGCCGAATTCGCCGTTGACCTGCTCGAAGCGCTTGGCCGGAGCCGCCGCCTGGGCGATGCTGCTGCCGGTACCCACCAAGGCTGCCACGGCCCCGCCTACGGCCAGACCACCGAGGCCACACAGGCAATTGCGTCTGCTGTTGTCCATATATCCTCCTTCTTCGGCGCGTTGCGCCCTCTATGATAGTCGTTACTTTTTTCACTACATTTTTCCAGCGGGGAAAGCAAGGCAGTATCGCATGGAACAGGGGTACTTTTCCTCCGCTCCGGTCGTGTCCCGCCCCTCGGCAAACGGCCCCGCTCCCCTGCCGGTCATGCCGTCATGAGGCGCTCCCGCCCGCCCCTCCCGGCCTGGGGACAGGGCCTGCCGCCAGTGCCGGGCGTCTGTCCTTTCATGATTGTCCATCCTCCGCGCTTCCCCTTTCCTCCCTGCCCGTATGCCGGGCCCACAGAAAAAAATTTTCATTTGCCACTGGACGAGCACGCAGAAAGACTTACTTAGAGGACGCAAGCGAAAGAGACGCCGCTAAGGCGTTCACCGATACAGTTTTTATTTCTCCGAGGAGGATCCACATATGTCCAAAATCATCGGCATCGACCTTGGGACCACCAACTCCTGTGTCTACGTCATGGAAGGCAAGGACCCCAAGTGCATCACCAATCCTGAGGGCGGCCGCACCACTCCCTCCGTGGTGGCTTTCACCGATAAGGAACGCCTGGTGGGCGAGATCGCCAAACGTCAGGCCGTGACCAACCCCAAGCGCACCATCTTCGCCATCAAGCGTCTGATGGGCCGCAAGTACGCTTCTCCTGAAGTGGACCGCTGGAAGGAACATTCCCCCTACACCATCACCTCCGCCGCCAACAGCGACGCCGGTGTGGAAGTGGACGGCCGCACCTACACCGCTCCTGAAGTTTCGGCCATGATCCTGGCCAAGCTGAAGGCCGACGCCGAAGCTTACCTGGGCGAACCCGTGACCGAAGCCGTCATCACCGTGCCCGCCTACTTCAACGACGCCCAGCGTCAGGCCACCAAGGACGCCGGCCGCATCGCCGGTCTGGAAGTGAAGCGTATCATCAACGAACCCACGGCCGCCTCCCTGGCCTACGGTTTCGACAAGAAGGCCAACGAAAAGATCGCCGTGTTCGACCTGGGCGGCGGCACCTTCGATATCTCCATCCTGGAAGTGGGCGACAACGTGGTGGAAGTGCTCGCCACCAACGGTGACACCTTCCTGGGCGGCGAAGACTTCGACCAGCGCGTCATCAACTACCTGGTGGAAGAATTCAAGAAGGAAAACGGCATCGACCTGTCCAAGGACAGCATGGCCCTGCAGCGCCTGAAAGAAGCCGCTGAAAAGACCAAGAAGGATCTGTCCACCTCCATGGAAGCGGAAGTGAACCTGCCCTTCATCACCGCCGACCAGACCGGTCCCAAGCACCTGGTGGTCAAGCTCTCCCGCGCCAAGCTGGAAGCCCTGGTCAGCGACCTGGTGGACCGCACCATCGCTCCCTGCCAGAAGGCTCTGGCCGACGCCGGTCTTTCCCCCAACCAGATCGACGAAGTCATCCTGGTGGGCGGCATGACCCGTATGCCCCTGGTGCAGAAGAAGGTGGGCGAGTTCTTCGGCAAGGATCCCAACCGTTCCGTGAACCCCGACGAAGTGGTGGCCATGGGCGCCGCCATCCAGGGCGGCATCCTGGCCGGTGACGTGAAGGACGTGCTGCTGCTGGACGTGACGCCCCTGTCCCTGGGTATCGAGACCATGGGCGGCGTGTTCACCAAGCTGATCGACCGCAACACCACCATCCCCACCCGCAAGAGCAACGTGTTCACCACGGCCGCTGACAACCAGCCCTCCGTGTCCATCCACGTGCTGCAGGGCGAACGTCCCATGGCGGCCGACAACATGACCATGGCCCGCTTCGACCTGACCGGCATCCCGCCGGCACCCCGTGGCGTGCCGCAGATCGAAGTGACCTTCGATATCGACGCCAACGGTATCGTCAACGTGTCCGCCAAGGATATGGGCACCGGCAAGGAACAGTCCATCAAGATCCAGTCCTCTTCCGGTCTGTCCGAAGAAGACATCCAGCGCCTGGTGCGTGAAGCTGAAGCCCACGCCAGCGAAGACAAGAAGAAGCAGGAGACCATCGAGGCCCGCAACCACGCCGACAGCCTGATCTACGGCACCGAAAAGTCCCTGAACGATCTGGGCGACAAGGTGGACGCCGCTGTGAAGAGCGACGTGGAAGGCAAGATCGCCGCCCTGCGCAAGACCATGGAAGGCGATGACGCCGCCGCCATCAAGGCTGCCACCGAAGAGCTGGCCAAGGCTTCCCACAAGCTGGCCGAACAGCTCTACCAGCAGCAGGCCCCCAACGGCGGTGCCCAGCAGCCCGGTGCGGGCGCCAACCCCGGCGCCGGTGCCGCCCAGGGCAACAACAACGACGACGTGGTGGACGCCGACTTCACCGAAGTGAAGAAATAATCCCCATACCCTATGCATCTCAGGGACGGCCCTTCGGGGCCGTCCCTTTTTTTATGCCCGCAGCCTCTTTTGTTCCTTGGCCGGGGGTGCTATCCTGGAGGGAACCAAGGAGTGCCTATGCGTACGCATCCCGCTTTTGTCAGGCTCCTGCATGTCCTGGCCCTGATCCTGCTCTCCGGGCTCTTCGTCCTGGGGACAGGCTGTGTGCATGACAATGACCCCTGGTATGACGACCCGCCACCGCCGCGCCATCACCGGCAACCGCCGCCACCGCCGCACAGGGCCCAGCCCGGCAAGCCTGCGCCGCCGCCCCATGTGTCTCCCCGCCCGGAACCCCGTCACGGGGACAACAAGCCCATCCCGGTCCATTACCCCCGCGACGACAGGCGGGACCATCCCCCGCGCCGCTGATCCCCTTTGCGGAAGTTCCCCGGAGCTTCCGCATTTTTCGTCTCCGGCCCCGTACAGGGCATGGAACGGGGATGGCCGCAGCCCCGCACACGGCCTGCAACAGGCCCTGCGCACACCGCCGGCCACTGCCGGGAAACGCTTTGTCGGGACAAGGATATTTCCTGCCATGACGCATCTTTACAAAAATTTTTTTTTGCTGCATAACTTTCTGGATTTGCAGATGGTCCCTCCTTCCGGCACGCCGGAAGACCTCCATATTTGTGCCTCCCACAGGCACAGCCGCGACGCGCTCCGCTCCAATCCAATCCTTGGGCGCGTCGCGTTTTTTTGTCCCTTTTCCCTCCCCGCCTGCCTCTCTCCCGCCCCTTGCGCCACGCCGCAGAGCGGGCTATGATTCCAGACTTGCCCGGGAACGCCGCTCCTGCCCGTCCCGTGCCCGGCAGCATGTCCGTCATGCCGCCTGCCTGAGGCATGCCATCACCGGCCATCCGGTCCCGGCCCGTCCCGCGTCCGGAAACGACGCATCCTTTCAGCCCTGTACTGCCATGAAAAACAGCTGCTCGCCCCGCGTTTTTCTCCCGATCCTGCTGCTCCTGGCTCTGGCGCTCAGCGCCTGCCAGTTCTCTTCCTCCGCTCCCAGCAAGGCTCCGGCTCCCAAGCCCGCCACGCCCACGGGGCCTCACATCGCCCTGGCCCTGCCCAGCAGCGGCCCCTATGCCGGCGTAAGCGCCAAGATCCGCAACGGCGCCGAGATCGCCCTGCGTGAACTCCAGGCCGGCGGTCTGCTGGCCCAGCTGCATATGGTGGATACCAGCAAGCCCGACTGGAACGCCCAGCTTGCCGCCCTGCCCCCCAACTGCATCATGGTGGGCGGCCCCCTGCAGGCCCCCGTCTTCAAGCAGCTCCAGACGTCCGGCATGCTGGAAAAGCGCGTCTTCTTCGCCTTCATGCCCAGCCTGCTGCCCGGTGACGAAGGCGTGCGGGCCTGGCGCTTCTTCCCCAGCCCCCAGGACCAGATCGACCGTCTGGTGAGCTTCGTCACCGAAGACCTGGGCCTGCGCACCTTTGGCGCCTTCTATCCCACGGACAACTACGGTCCCCGCATGACCGGCCTGCTGGACCAGAAGCTCACCGGCATGGGCATCACCCTGCATTCGGCCAGCTACACGCCCGGTCAGTCCAGCACCTGGAGCGGCCAGGCCGCCACGCTCATCAATCCGACCACCCAGGAGAACATCACCGCGCCCATCCCCCAGACGCAGTTCGAGGCGCTCTTCCTGCCCGACTCCTGGAAGAACATGAACCTGCTGACCACCAGCCTGATGTACAACGGCGAGGACCGCCTCGTGCTGCTGGGCACCACCCTGTGGGAGCAGGGCCTGGACGGCAAGACCGTGGCCGAGCCCGACCGCTATGCCCTGGCCGTCTTCCCCGCCGCCTGGGACGCCACGCAGGCCCCCGCCGCCCTGCGGGCCCCCGGCACCGATTTTTGGGTGGCCCTGGGCTATGACTTCGTGCGCTTTGCCGTGCGCATGGCCTTCGACAGCCGCCCCCCGGCCGCCACGGTCAATGCCCAGGCTGCCAACATGAAGATCCAGTGGGCCATGGCTCCCCTTTCCTGGGACGAAAAAGGCATCGCCCACCAGAAACTGCATCTGTTCCAGCCCGGCGCCAACGGTATGGAGCCGCTGGATCTGACCCGCTTCCGCAACATGCGTGAAGCCATCCTGCAGCGTGCCGCCCTGCGCATGCAGGGGCTGCCCACCGTGGACGAGCAGGGCAACTCCCTCATCCCGGGCCTGCCCGGCATGTCGGCCGGCCCTGCCGTGCTCAACACGCCCGCGGCCACGTCCCCGACGCCCGGTGTGGCGCCCCTGTCCACCACGCCCCAGCCGTCGTACAAACTGCGCCTTTCGCCGGCCACCACCGGCACAACCCGTACCGCCCGATAACGGTGCACCTCAAGGTAGATCCCATGTCCGAAAACAAGAATATCAGCCAGGACGTCGTGGCCCACATGGCCCAACTGTCCCGCCTTGCCGTCAGTGACGAGGAAAAGGCCCTCTTTGCCCGCCAGTTCGGCGACATCCTCGCCTATATGGATGTGCTGGCCCAGGTGGACACCAGCGCCGTGGAACCCCTCTACAGCCCCGTGAGCCATGCCACCCCCATGCGCGACGACCAGCCCGAGCGCAAGCGTCGCCGTGAGGACGTGCTGGGCAACGCTCCCGAACATGATGAAGACTATTTCATCGTGCCGCGCATCGTCTAAAGGAGACGCATCATGAACGAGATCTGCTCGCTGAACCTGACCGCGCTGGCCGATGCCCTGCAAAAGAAAGAGATCGGTGCCGAAGAAGCCACCCGCGCCTGCCTCGACCGCATCGCCGCCACTGAAGAACGCGTGGGCGCCCTGCTCCATGTGGATGCCGAAGGCGCTCTGGCCCGTGCCCGCCAGCTGGACGCCCAGGGCCCCGACGCCTCCCAGCCCCTCTGGGGCGTGCCCGTCACCGTCAAGGACGCCCTGTCCACCCAGGGCATGCCCACCACTGCCGGTTCCCGCATCCTCGAAGGCTACATGCCCGTGTACGACGCCTTTGCCGTGCAGCGCCTGCGTGAGGCCGGTGCCGTGATCCTGGGCAAGAACAACCTCGACGAGTTCGCCATGGGCTCCACCACGGAAAATTCCGCCTACAAGACCACGCACAACCCCTGGGATCTCCAGCGCGTGCCCGGCGGCTCCAGCGGCGGTTCCGCCGCATCCGTGGCCGCCTGCCAGTGCTTCGCCTCCCTGGGCTCCGATACCGGCGGCTCCATCCGCCAGCCCGCCAGCCTGTGCGGCTGCACCGGCATCAAGCCCACCTACGGCCGCGTGTCCCGTTACGGCCTCATCGCCTACGGCTCCTCCCTGGACCAGATCGGTCCCCTGGGCCGCAGCGTGGCCGACTGCGCCCGCGTGCTGGGCGTCATCGCCGGTCATGACCAGCGCGACGCCACCTGCGATCCCCGCCCCGTGGACGACTATGACGCCGCTGCCGCCGCGCCTGCCCTCAAGGGCGCCCGCCTGGGCCTGCCCAAGGAATTCTATGCCGAAGGTCTGGCCCCCGAAGTGCGCGCCGTGTGCGAAAAAGCCATCGAAACGGCCCGCGCCGAAGGTGCCGAGATCGTGGAAGTGAGCCTGCCGCATACCAATGCGGCCATCGCCACCTACTACATCATCGCCATGGCCGAAGCGAGCTCCAACCTGGCCCGCTTTGACGGCGTGCGCTACGGCCATCGTGCCGCCGACGTCAAGCAGCTGGCCGAGCTCTATGTGCGCTCGCGCAGCGAAGGCTTCGGCCAGGAAGTCAAGCGCCGCATCCTGCTGGGCACCTATGTGCTCTCCTCCGGTTACTACGACGCCTACTTCCGCAAGGCCGCCCAGGTCCGCCGCCTCATCCGCGACGAATACCTGGCCGCCCTCGAACAGTGCGACGCCCTGCTGGCTCCCGTCTCCCCCGTCACGGCCTGGGAAATGGGCTGCCACAGCGCCGATCCGCTGCAGATGTACCTCATGGACGCTTACACCCTGTCCCTGAACCTGGCCGGTCTGCCCGGCCTGTCCCTGCCCGTGGGCATGGCCGCCGAAAGCAGGATGCCCGTGGGCATGCAGCTCATCGGCAAGGCCTTTGACGAAGCCGGCCTCTTCCGCCTGGGCGCCGGTCTCGAAGCCGCCCTGCCCGGCATCGGTCTGGCACAGCTGTAGGTCGTAACGTCAGACTCAAAGGGAAAGCTGAGGGGAGGGACACCTTTTCGGGAAAAAGGTCCTCCCTCCAGCAGCTCTCGATGCCCGTAACTTCCTTCGTCGCAACGGGCACGGCCCTGGTCGGCCTTTCCCCCTCCCTTCCAAAACCTTTTCTTCCGATCTGCATGCAGGTCCCCGTCTTCGGATGAAGGACCGCCAGACGAGAGGAGCCTGGTCAGTTCCTGACCGGGCTCCTCTCGTCTGGACATCCTTTGAGCAGGGGACAAGGGCGTCCCGCAGTCCTCCTCCTGCCCCTTGGACCGCAGCCCCCGACTGCCCCAAGTGGACGCCATGGTACACAGTGGAGGAAACACGGCCTGCCCGGTCCCTCACCCTGCCAATGCAAAAGCGCCCGGTCGTTGTGACCGGGCGCTTTTTTATTCCTGAGCAAGGCCAAGCGTGCCATCTCCCTCCATGTTCTCCAGGGGACTGGCCATCTTTTTTCCGCCTGTGGCGTTACGCCACCTGCCGGGGACCAGAGCAAAAGTTTTGGGAAGGGAGAGGGGAGCATGAGGGGAGAGGGAGGACCCTTTTCCAAAAGGGTCTCCCTCTCCCCTCAGCAAACGTTTTCTTCCCCCCCCCCCTGCCTAGGACTTTTTGAGCATGATATCCAGGATGACCTTGTCGGCCTCCTTCATGCCCGTGGAGCCCAGACGGCCCAGGTTGGCGATGCAGACTTCGATATCGTCATCGGTGATGCCTTCGTTGCCGGGCACCACGGAGCCGTCCAGGGCCAGCATGACGGCCTGGATGCCCGCGCCCACGGCGGTGGCCACCTTGAGGGCGCAGCTGCTCTTGGCGCCGTCGCAGATCATGCCCGCCACGTTGCCCACCATGTTGCGGATGGTGCGTTCCATGACCGCCAGATCGCCGTCCAGCAGCAGGGCGATACCGCAACCGGCGGCCGTGGCGGCCACCATGGCGCCGCAATGGGCGGACAGGCGACCCAGATGATGCTTGATGTGGATGGAGGTGAGGTGGCTCATCATCAAGGCGCGGGCCAGATCCTCGTTGCTGCTTTCCTGCCGGATGGCGCAGGCCACCACGGGCATGGTGCAGGTGATGCCCTGATTGCCGCTGCCCGAATTGCTCATGACGGGCATCATGACCCCGGCCATGCGGGCGTCGGCCGCGGCGGCGGTCAGACGGATGGCGAAGGTGGGCAGGTCATCGGAAAGGATGTGCTTGCGCACCCGGGCATCCATGGATTTGCCCACGCCCAGACCGTACTGGCTGGAAAGGCCTTCCTCGGCCACCTGACGGTTCATGCGCGCGGCTTCAAGGATGAAGCTGATCTCTTCCAGCGGCGCGGTGGTGGCGAATTCGTAGACCCGGGCCAGGGTCAGGGGCCAGTCGGCGGGCGCAGCTTCGTTGGCTTCCGCAGGCATATGGTCTTCCACCAGGGCGCCGTCCTGCCAGACACGGGTGATGTTGTCATGGCTGTCACGCAGCTCGGCGGCGGCGCTGTGCCCGTCGGCATGGGCCGTGACCAGGCAGTACAGCAGCAGGTCGTTGTCCGGCAGGTGCAGTTCCACGGCGTCGGCGGCCACCATGGCCCGGGCGGCTTCGGCCTGCGCGGGATCGAGCGAGGCCAGGCACTCCAGGCCAAGGGCGCTCTTCCCGCCCAGGGCACCGGCAGCGGCGGCGATGGCCAGGCCCATCTCGCCCGTGCCGGGGACCATGACGCCCATGCCGTTCTTGAGCAGATTGGCACTGACGGCCACGTCCAGGCGTTCCGGCTTCCGGCCCAGCGCCTCGGCGGCACGGGCCGCGGTCAGCGCCACGGCAATGGGTTCGGTGCAGCCCAGGGCGGGCACCACTTCCTGATGCAGCAGGGCCAGGATGGCCTGCCTGTCGGCAAGAGACAGACTCATGCATTCTCCGGGCCTGAGGCCCACGATGTAGAAGGTTGGAGCAAGGAACGGGAGACAGGCTCCCGGGGATAGCGGGCGGATGCCCTTTTCGGCAACGCCACGACGCGGACAGCGGGGCGCCACTTTCGGCGGACACCCGTTCAGGGATCCCGGCAAGACAGGGGACGCACGGGCAGCCACGAAGGGGAAAAGACTGCCAGAGAGGGCACAACAAGACGGGAAAGGCCCGGAGACAGGGGCCGGAGCGTACCTGCCGCCGGGCCCCTCCCCGTCAAACGATCGAAACTGAAACGGCTAGACCTTTTCCGCCGGGGCCACGTCCTGCAACGGCCCAAGTTCGCCATTGCGGTTGAACAGGCCTTCCAGCATCAGGGTCAGGGCGCCGTCGCCGGTCACGTTGCAGGCCGTGCCGAAGCTGTCCTGCAGGGCAAAGATGGCGATGAGCAGGGCCACACCATTGGGGTCGAAGCCCAGCACGCCGGTCACGATGCCCAGCGAGGCCACCACGGTACCACCGGGCACGCCGGGGGCACCCACGGCAAAGATGCCCAGCAGCACGCAGAAGAGCAGCATGGTGCCCACGGAAGGCAGGGAACCGTACAGCATCAGGCTGATGGTCATGACAAAGAAGGTCTCGGTCAGCACGGAACCGCACAGATGCACGGTGGCGCCCAGGGGCACCATGAATTCCACCATGGTGCGGCTGAGGACGGAGGACTTGCGGGCGCATTCCAGGGCCACGGGCAGGGTGGCGGCGCTGGACATGGTGCCCACGGCGGTCAGATAGGCAGGCGCGTAATGACGGAAGACCTGCGAGGGATTGCGGCCGGACAGGGCGCCGCCGATGCCGTAGAGCACGGCCAGCCAGATGAAGTGGCCCACGATGACGATGAGCACCATCATGATGAACACGGGCAGGTGGCGGCTGAGGGAGCCCTCATAGGCCAGGCCCAGGAAGGACAGGCCCACGAAGAAAGGCAGGATGGGGATCATGATGCGGTTGACCAGGGCGGTCATGATGCGTTCCATCTCGCAGAAGATCTTGCCCAGGGTCTCGGACTTGGTCCAGACGATGGCCACGCCCATGGTCAGGGCCAGCACCAGGGCGCTCATGACGCTGAACAGCGGCGGGATGTCCAGACGGAAGACCATCTCGGGCAGGGAGCGCAGGGTCTCGGTGCTGGTGGCGATGGAGAGGTTGGGGATGATGCAGTAGCCGGAGATCATGGAGAACAGGGCCGCGCCCAGCGAGGAGACGTAGGCCAGGGCCACGGCCACCAGCAGGATCTTGCTGGCGTTCTGGCCCAGACGCACGATGGCGGGGGTGATGAAGCCCACGATGACCAGGGGCACCAGGAAGAAGATGATCTGGCCGAAGATATGGCGCAGGGAGACCACCACGTCCATGACGTGCTTCAGGGAGCCTTCGGCGTTCTCGCCGATGTACAGACCAAGCAGGGCGCCGATGATGATGCCGCCCAACAGTTTGAGAATAAGGGAAAAATCGCCGACCTTAGCAGCCATCCTGCACCTCCGGGGGGTTAAGATACGCAAACCATAGACACCGTGGCTACCGTAGCGCAGGCCAGAGGCTTTTGCAATGTGCCGTGCCGCATGGCCTGCTTTCCCCGACAAAAAAGGAGGCCTGCAAAGCAGACCTCCTGCGGATTCCTTAACCGGAAAAAGACAGTGCCCTAGCGGGGACGGGGACCGTCAGGCCGATGATCGGGCCGCGGGCCGCCGGGACGCGGGCCGGGGCGGGGACCATCATGGCGCGGGCCGCGTCCGTCATGGATGCCGGGGCGGGGGCCGGGACGGTCACCGGGGCGATGATAGCCCGGGTGCGGGCCGTCGGGGCGAGGACCGGGACGGTGGTAACCCGGACGAGGACCGGGGCGGTCACCGGGACGGTGGTAACCCGGACGAGGACCGGGGCGGTCACCGGGACGGTGATAGCCGGGACGGGGGCCAGGACGGTCGCCGGGGCGATGGTACCCGGGGCGAGGTCCGGGAGGGGGCCCCTTTTTGTAGTGTCCCTTGGGACGGGGCTTGTCCTTGTACCAGCCTTCATGGCGGCCGTTGTCGTTGCGGGCCACCAGGGTCCCGGGCAATACGCCCATGTGATCCACATGATCCGCGACCACGGGCATCCCGTCAGCGACATGCTGCGCGGCCTGTCCTTCATCCGCAAAAGCGAACGTAGCCATACAGGCCAGGGCCAGGGCCGGCAGCAACAGACGAAAGTTCTTTGCGCTCATGGCAAAACTCCTTGCGAGTCGGGGACTGCCCGTTGCGGGCAGATTTGCCCCACATTTCCCGCATAGCATTCCCGCCGGAACGGAGCAAGGCTAAATATTTTTACAGGTAGCGGAAAAAATTTTCATTTTCTCCCAAAGCGCAACGCCGGGGCCCCCAGTCCGAGGGCCGTCGCCTGACGGGCCACGGCGTCGGCCTCCGGCCGGACATACATCCTGCCTTCCAGTTCATATTCCTTGGCCGGCAGGCTGGCCCCGCCGCAGGCACAGGTCGTGGCCCTGCGGGGCAGCACCAGACGTTGCAGCAGCTGGCGCCGCAGGCCCAGGGTATGCGTATGCCGCAGGACGGCCCGGGCGACATTTTCCGTATCGGCAGGACGGCAGAGCACCCGCAGCAGGCCCGCGGGACGGTTCTTCTTGCCCGTGCCCGGCAGCCACAGCACGTCCAGCACGTCGGCGGCAGCGGCCAGCTGCTCCAGGGCCGTGCCCAGCTCCTCGCCGGTCAGATGGTCGAGATGGCACTCCAGCTGCATCACGTCTTCCTCGCCCCCCTGGCCGTGATCGGCCTGCCGGGGCTCCCGGGCCTCCACGAGCCAGGCCCGCAGGCCGGTGGGCGCCGGACGCGCGCCGTAGCCCGTGCCCATGGCCAGCAGGCGGCCTTCCGGGCCTTCCACGAATTCGTCCACCAGCACACGGGCCAGGGCCGCGCCGGTGGGGGTCACCAACTCCGTCTTCGCGTCGGTGGGGTACACGGGCAGGCCGCGCATGAGGTTGGCCGTGGCGGGCGCGGGCAGGGGGATCTCGCCATGGGCACAGGTAATGCTGCCCCCGAACCAGGGCAGTGCACAGGCCGTCACCCGCTCCACGCCCAGCTGGTCCAGCGCCCAGCAGGCGCCCAGGATGTCCACCAGGGTGTCCACGGCGCCCACTTCATGGAAATGCACCTCTTCAGGGGCGATGCCGTGGGCCTCGGCTTCGGCCAGGGTCAGGGCCTCCAGCACGGCCAGGGCCTTGTGGCGCACCCTGTCGGCCACAGGCACGGCGGCAAAAATGGCGGCGATGTCCGCCGGGTGCCGCAGGGGCTGGCCCTCCGCCTCCCAGCTGACCTCCACCCGGCAGCCGGGACCGCCGCCCCGCTCTTCCTGCCAGACCTCCAGCCGGCAGGCCACGCCCGCCTGTGCCAGCAGACCCGGCAGGGGGGAAAGATCCACACCAAGATGGGCAAGGGAAGCCAGGGTCATGTCCCCGCTCATGCCGTGACTGCAATCAAGGAAAAGATGCTGCATCTGATAATGACTCCGTTATGAAACTCCGCGCTGCCACTTTTGCTTACAGGCTTGTTTGTGGGCGCAGCTTGGTATATGGTGAGAGGACAGGACAGAAAAGGGAACCTTCCCGCCCGCGGTATGCCGCAGGGTCTCTGTTCAACAGGAGGATCCATGCTCGTAGAAAACTGGATGGCTACCAACGTCATTGCCGTCAAGCCCGACACGTCCCTGCTGAAGTGCCGCAACCTGCTCAAGGAACACCAGATCCGCCGCCTGCCCGTGGTCGATGACCAGAACCGGGTGGTGGGTATCATCTCCGACAGAGACGTCAAGGGCGCGTCGCCCTCCAAGGCCACGGCGCTGGAAGTGCATGAAATGCAATACCTTCTGGCAGAACTCAAGGCCAAGGACATTATGACCGCCAAGCCGGTCACTATCAAGCCCTGGGACAGCGTGGAGCAGGCGGCCATCATCATGATGGACAAAAAGTTCGGCGGTCTGCCCGTGGTCTCCGAAGACAACAAGCTGGTGGGCATCATCACCGACCAGGACATCTTCAAGCTGCTGATCAACATCACCGGTGCCCGCGTGGAAGGCATGCAGTTCGCCTTCGAACTGCCCGATACCCCCGGCAGCATGCGCGTGATCTTCGATACCATGCGCAAGCACAATGCCCGCATCATTTCGGTGCTGTCCTCTTATATGGAAGACAACAAGCGCCAGATCTACGTCCGTATCCGCAGCATGGAAGAATCGGCTGTCGAAGCCCTCGTCAAGGATCTGGAAGCGACCGGCACGCTGCTGCTGGCTGCTCCCTATGACGTGTAGCTGACCGCCTCCCTGAAGGAAACAGCAGACGCAAATCTTCGTATATGCGTAGGTTTTGACGGTTTTTTCAGGGCTTGCCAAGATTATTTTTTTGTGGCAAAAGAAGTGTGCATTTGCGATTGCAGAGCTTTCGCAATTAATGGGGAATGAGCCGAACACCATATGCTTCGGCTGTCTGGCTCGGGCCGCAAGGCCCGAATAGAGCAAACGTCCAAGGAGGACACGCATGGCTGAAATTAGCTTTCAGGGCAAAACCTTCGAAGTTGATGAAGACGGCTTCCTGCTCCGTTTCGACGACTGGTGCCCGGAATGGATGGAATTCGTGAAGGAATCCGAAGGTATCGCCGAAATCACCGCTGACCATCAGAAGATCCTGGACTTCCTGCAGGACTACTACAAGAAGAACGGTATCGCTCCCATGGTCCGCATTCTGTCCAAGAACACCGGCTACAAGCTGAAAGAAGTGTACGAACTGTTCCCCTCCGGCCCCGGCAAAGGCGCCTGCAAAATGGCTGGCCTGCCCAAGCCCACCGGCTGCGTGTAGTTCTCAGCATTGCTTGAAAGGCGGGGCTTCGTCCCGCCTTTTCCCTTTCAGGCGTCCCCTCTCGCAGGCGGACGCCTTTTTCTTTCCCGGCCCGCGGCGCCCCGCGCCCTCCCTTTACGCGCAGACAAAAAAACGGTATCCGCCTTGCCATGAACGTAAAAAAAGTCTTCCTCTGGTCCTTCGGTCTGCTGTTCACGCTGGGCATCCTCGGCTGTGCCGCCGTGGCCGGCCTGTTCTACTGGGCCTCACGCGACCTGCCCGACCTGGAACGCCTTACCGGTTACGAAGCCCCGCAGGCCACGGTCATCCTGGCCCGTGACGGCTCCACCATCGGCACCCTCGCCACGGAAAAACGCTACAGCATCACCCTCAAGGAGATGTCTCCCTGGCTGCCCATGTCCTTCCTGGCTGCGGAAGACGATTCCTTCTACCAGCATCATGGCGTCGATCCCGTGGCCATCGTGCGTGCCTTCATCTACAACCTGCGCAACAAGGCCTCCGGCGGCGGCCAGCAGGGCGGCAGCACCATCACCCAGCAGATCATCAAGCAGCTCCTGCTGAGTTCGGAACGCAGCTATACCCGAAAGATGAAGGAAGCCATCCTGGCCTACCGGCTGGAGCATACCGTCAGCAAGGACGACATCCTCCAGACCTACCTCAACTATATCTATCTGGGACAGCACTCCTACGGTGTGGAAGCCGCGGCGCGTACCTATTTCGGCAAGCACGCTTCCGACATCACCCTGGCCGAGAGCGCCGTCATCGCCGGTCTGCCCCAGGCCCCCAGCCGTTACAATCCCTTCCGGCATCCCGAGGCCGCCAAGGCCCGCCAGATGTACGTCCTTGGCCGTCTGCGCACCCTCAAGTGGATTACCGAGGAACAGTACCAGCAGGCCATCAACGAGCCCCTGGTCTACTGGAGCATGCCCGAGAACCGCGGCGGGGCCTCCAAATGGTATTTTGAAGAAGCCCGCCGCCTGCTGGTGGAATTCTTCACCGAAGAGAACCTGCGCACCCTGGGCATCGATACCCTGAAGAGCGGCGAGGAATACGTCTACACCGCGGGCCTCACCGTGCGCACCGCCATGGATCCCGTGCAGCAGGATGCCGCAGGCGCCGCCCTGCGCCGCGGTCTGGAAGAACTGGACAAGCGCCAGGGCTGGCGCGGCCCGGTCAAGAAGCTCTCCCCCGCGGAAGTGACCGAGTTCCGCGAAAAAAGCACCTTCGCCCCCGCCGACCTCATGGGCAAGGCCTGGGTGCAGGCCGTGGTCACGGCCGTGGACGCCAAGGGCGCCCGCGTCCTGCTGGGCAAAGGCTACACCGGCTACATCCCCGTAGCCAACATGTCCTGGGCCCGTACCCCCAACCGCAAGATCTCCGGCTGGGGGGCTCCCGCCGTGCGTGACGCCCGCAAGGTGCTGAACGTCAACGACCTGATCATGGTCTCGGCCGCGCCCGTGACCGTCCAGGCCGAAGGCGGCAAAAAGGGCAAGGCCGCCACCAAGACCGTGGACTTCGATCCCGCCACGGCCTCGCCGCAAAAGCCCATCACCCTGCTCCTCCAGCAGGAGCCGCTGGTGCAGGGCGCTCTGGCTTCCGTAGAGACCCAGAGCGGCGACGTGGTGGCCCTCATCGGCGGCTACCAGTTCGGCGACAGCCACTTCAACCGCGCTACCCAGGCCCGGCGTCAGCCCGGTTCCAGCTTCAAGCCCGTGGTCTACTCCACGGCCCTGGACTTCGGCTTCACGCCCACGTCCTCGGTGCTGGACGGCCCCTTCGTCTACGTGAACCCCTACACCAACGAAGTCTGGCGCCCCGGCAACTACGAAAAGAACTTCCGCGGCATCATGCCGCTCTATGAGGCCCTGACCCTTTCCCGCAACACCTGCACCGTGCGCCTGGCCCACAAGGTGGGCATCAGCAACGTCATCCAGCGCGCCAAGATGCTGGGTCTCGAACCCCACTTCCCGCAGGAACTGTCCATCAGCCTCGGTGCCGTGGCGGTCTCGCCCCTCAACCTGACGCAGGCCTACGCCGCCTTCGCCAACCAGGGCCTGGGCGTGCGCCCGCGCATCATCACCTCCATCACCGACAACAATGGCCGCGAGCTCTACCGGCAGGACATCCAGCACTGGCAGGCCCTCACCCCGCAGAACGCCTACCAGATGGCCACCCTGCTCAAGAACGTGGTCAACTCCGGCACCGGCAGCCGCGCCCGTGTGGACGGCCACGTCATCGCCGGCAAGACCGGCACCAGCAACGACGAGAACGATGCCTGGTTCGTGGGCTTCTCGCCCTCTCTGGTCACGGGCGTCTATGTGGGCTTCGACCAGCTCCAGTCCCTGGGCAAGCAGGAACAGGGCGGGCGCACCGCGGCCCCCATCTTCCGCTATTACCGCAGCCAGATCGAAGACCTGTACAACGACCAGCCCCAGGACTTCACCATGCCGCCCGGCATCACCATGCAAGACGGTCTGGCCTTCCAGGGCGTGCCCGGCCCCGGCCTCTCGGCCATCGACAACGCCAGCGAGGACCCGGCCACGGGCAGCAGTACCCCGGAGACTCCCGATACCTCCGGTGGCGGTGAAGACCTCATGCGGCAGATGTTCTAGCTCCCGAAACAAGGCCGTCCCCACAGGGGACAGCCTCTGAAAAACAGACACACGCACACTGCGGGGCCTCCTTCCGACGGATGGAGGCCCCGCCTGATGTACCCGAAGCCTCCGCAGCACGGGCTGCGGGCGCTGCCACATAGCACAGATCGCCCTGCCCCGCCCCTTCGCGGACAGGCAGGCCCGGACCATAACGAAAGGCCCCGGCCGCCCGGCAGCCCCTGCCCTGCGGCGCCCCTTTCCGGGCAGTGCCCGCGCCCTGCCCCGACCCACTCCAACCACAAGGAAACACATGATCCCCTACGGCTCTCTGGTGGTCTACGTCACCCCCAACAAGGACCGGCGCTACATCAAGCGCCTTGAGGAAGGTCAGGACTGGCACAGCAACGACGGCGTCCTCAGCGCCGAAGCCGTACACGCCGCCAACTTCGGCAGCGAAGTGCGCACCAGCCTGGATATCCCCATCCGTGTGCTGGAAGCCACCCTGCACGACCGTCTCAAGGGCCTGAAGCGCCAGACCCAGATCATCTATCCCAAGGATATCGCCTACATCTGCCTGCGCCTCGGCGCCGGTCCCGGCCGTACCATCATCGAGGCCGGTTGCGGTTCCGGCGGCCTGACCACCGGTCTTTCCTGGTTCTGCGGCCCCACCGGCCGCGTCGTCAGCCACGAGGCCCGCGAAGAATTCATGAAGCTGGCCCGCCGCAACCTCGAATGGGCCGGCGTGGGCGACAACGTGGAGATCGTCCACCGCGACATCGCCGACGGTTTCTGCATCGACAACGCCGACGCCCTCTTCCTCGACGTGCGCACCCCCTGGGAATACCTCGACCACGCCGTCAAAGCCGTAAAGCCCGGCGCCATGTTCGGCTTCCTCGTGCCCACCGTGGACCAGGTCAGCAAGCTGCTCATGGGTCTGGAAAAGGGGCCCTTCGCCGACATCGAAGTCTGCGAGATCCTCATGCGCAACTGGAAGCCCGTGGCTGACCGCCTGCGCCCCGAAGACCGCATGAACGCCCATACCGGATTCCTCATCTTCTGCCGCCATCAGGAGCGCAGCGCCGACTTC
>ENA-UESU01001209-UESU01001209.1-human-gut-metagenome-genome-assembly--contig:-NODE-1209-length-19024-cov-4.887001_pt1 | contig 19024 bp, 13 predicted proteins | sample MGYA00243007_ERZ508008 | MGnify/ENA primary metagenome ERZ508008 (study PRJEB26167, sample SAMN06115399) | human gut metagenome | host: Homo sapiens | place: China:Henan | collected 2016-06-23...
CATGATTTCAATTTAATCAATGCAAAGACTCCACGCATAACCACAGCGCGGGTTCTTCACAAAAGAAGATGGTAGTGTCACCAACACCCCATTTCCCACTCGTTTATATGACAAATTCCCTTTATAACCCAATAACGAGATTTTAGCCCCTTTAGCCGGATTAATACTGTACAACATAATCTGTGAGGGCGGATTCGGCTCATCTTCATCATTTAGATAAATAGCATACACTTTCCCGTTATTCTTATGTTTCGTGTAACAAATCTTCGCCTCTTTGTAAGGAGCAATCGGCCGGGTCTCGTAGATCGCTTCCCCGTTAACCTTCATCCACGCCCCCATCTCTTTCATGATTTTAATTCCTTCCGGCGGGATCTCCCCGTTACCATCCACACCCACGTTCAACAAGAAATTTCCTCCCTTACTGACAATATCCACGAGATAATGCACCAATTCCCGGGTAGACTTATACTTATCACCCGGCAAATATGACCATTGATTAGCCATCGTCATACACGTCTCCCACGGGTAATCCCACGGTTTCTCGGGAATTTTCTGTTCCGGAGTGCGGTAGTTCTCGTACTTCCCTCCAACCCAACGATCCACGACAATCAAGCCGGGTTGATATCCCCGGGCCATATCGACAATCCGATCCATTTTAATATCCTGTCCCCGATTCTCCGGGGCCACCCATCCCCCGTCCAGCCAGATAATATCCACATTCCCGTACCCGGTCATCAATTCCTTCACCTGATTATAAGTAAAGTCGCAGAATTTCTCCCACATCCACGGGTGTTCCTTGATCTTGTAATTCACGTTCCGATCACCGTGTTGCCATCGATCCGACCAATAGTAAGGACTATTCCAGTCCGGCTTCGAGAAATAAGCCCCGATCATAAAATCCCGCTTCTGAAAAGCACCGTATAATTCTTTCAACACGTCCGGGTTCGGAGCCGTGTGATAAGGACATTCCACGGAAGTGATCTTATAATCCGTCTCCTTCGTGTCCCACATACAGAATCCGTCGTGATGCTTCGTCGTGAACACGAAATATCTCATCCCCGCCTCCTTAGCCAACTCCGCCCACTTGTCTGGATCGAACTTCACCGGATTGAACGTCTTTTTCAAATCCACGTAATCCCGGTAATACTCGTCATAAGAAATCATCGTGTCCCGTTGAATCCAATCCACGTCTTCAGAACAAATCGTCCACGACTCGCAATACCCTTTCTGGCTATAAGGTCCCCAATGCACGAAAAAACCGAACTTCAAATCCTGCCACTGTTCCAATTTCGCTTGTACTGCCGGGTCCTGTTCCCGGTAATATTCCATTCCCTCGTACTGGGCATATAATAACATGCTCCATCCGACAAGAATCACACTCAATAATACTTTCCGCATGACTACTTTTTTACAATTCATATATTTTACACAAACATTTGCAAATATATAAAAAAGAGTCCATGTCTAAAGTTCATCATCTTCTTACAATCAAAAAAGGGAATCCAATTTCACTTATCGGATTCCCTCTACATCTTAAAACACAAACTTTATTTCAATCGTTCGGAGACAAAAGCCTTCAATTTCTCTCCTCTCAGATTTTTAGCTATAATACGATTATTTTCATCCAACACGAAGATCGTCGGAACAGCATCAATATTGTATTTCTTTATCACATCGCCCTGCCATCCTTTCAGATCAGAAAGATGTAACCAAGTCAACCCATCTTTCTTGATCGCCTCCACCCACTTATCCTTTTTCTCGTCCAAGGAGACACTGATCACGGACAAACCTTTATCTTTAAATTCAGCATACAATTTCACCATATTCGGGTTCTCCATCCGACACGGTCCACACCAAGATGCCCAGAAATCAATGATCTTCAATTTCCCTTTCACGCCATACAAGGCAACGTCCTCCCCCTCCGGTGTTTGTAGCGTGAAATCCGGGGCAACAGCATTTACACCAACCCCTTCCAACGCTTGAATCCGAGCTGCCACTAACCTACCGGGGCCTGTCGCTTTCGCTTTATCCGTCAAACTCGCATAACACTCCTTCAACCGATTCAAATCCAAACGTTCCATTCCAGCCGTCTGGATGTAAGCTGCAAACACGTTATCTTTATTCCTCTCCACGACCTCAGCTAAACGAGATTGTGCATCTGCCATCACTTGATCCAACTTCTTCTGCAATTCACTTGCAGTACGGTAATGTTTCGCCTCGCTAGCCTCCGCCAGTTTTGCCCGTGCAGCCTTAATCTTCTCGTTTTCCTCAGCAACGATTCCCTGATATGTTATTAACTCGCTCTGTAATTTTCCTCCTTTAATTACGCTTTTACCGGACTGGAACAGTTCCATCTCGTAAGGAGCATCTGAATCCAAAATAAAAACAAAGCCTCCGCCATATCCTTCCACGTAAATCAACGCCACGCAAGGTTCATTCATTTCTCCTTCCACCACGAACTTCCCGCCATGAATATCCCCTCGTCCCAACGTATCCACCCGGTCCACCAATTGGGTAATCACTATCATTCTGCCCGACGGCATTTCCGGTATTTTCCCGTTAATCGTAAACTTCTTTCCTTCCCCGAAAGACAATCCGGGGAAAAGGAAAAAAGCAATTATAAACAATTGACTAAATAACTTATACATATCTATTGAATCACTCTCGTTACTGTTGTAAAAATCAAATCTTTTATCTCCCCAAAACCGGTAAATGTGTGCGACGTCACGAAATCTCCTGCCTCATCTAGAATAACCTCATGCAATTCACCAGCACCAGCCGCATTCACAACAATTCCCAAACAACGATACGGGGAAGAATTATCCGGGAAAGAAGCATCAACGTCAGACCTGAACTTTAATTTCGTAATCACGTCCCCCGCATCATACAATTCTATCGACTCTTTACTTACCGTGTTAAACAAAAACACCTTACTCTCCTTCGTGTAAAAGAACTGTTCAGCATAAGCAGAAGATGTAGCAAAACAAGTATTCTGGTCAAATCCGAGTTCTCCCAGATTCACCCTCTTCACCTTAATCGGAGATTCGTCTGCTCTCATTGATTTTTCTTTGTCACTAGCCTCTATATAAAAAACATAGCTGGTATCCGCCATCACGCCAATAGCCGTTGCACCAGTTTCCTCTGATCCCGAAGTAATCCCTTGACCTAACCACAAAATCTCCATAAGATGAGTCACCCCATCAACCTCCTCGGACAATCCTTCAACCGGGAAATCGCTTATCTCTACCGTATTCGACTCAACTGCATTCTGCGGGTAACTCCCATCGGGACTTGGAATATCGTAACACCGGTTTTCAGCAGGATTAAACGACATGAATTTTCGATTCATTTTATCCCAAATCGTGGTAAACCCACTTCTACTCATATAAATTTTATCGATCACGTAATTCTGCACATCAGCTTCTGTCAAACCGGTAAAATAATATCCACTTCCTCCCGAATGATAAAATTTGCCATTATTATCCACCGCAATAGCATACCTGCTCATCGGGTGAGATTCACTATAAACTAAATTACTGGGATTAGCGCCAGGGGCAAATAACGATCTGGAATCTTTCCTGTCTTCCAACACGAAAGGCAACATCAAAGCAACAGAATCACGCTGAACGACATACAAACTTTCACACTTATCCATTCCATCCGAAAGAGTAAGGAAATTCACGTACGACAAAGCCTCCGCTTTTTGAAATCGTTCCCTATTCCACAAATCTTTATAAGCATCATAACTGATGATCGGATTCGTTGAATCCGGTTCTTCCACCGTAGATAACTTTCTGTCATTTTCCGGTCCATTCAAGATAAACCATGAATTCACAAACGGAACTTTAGTCGTCATGATAAAATCACGATAATGATCAACTCCCGTTCTCTTATCACTCAAGCGGAATTTGACATTATATTTAGTTGCTTGCTTCGGAGGGTAAGCCAGTTCCAATTCTTTCGTAAACACACTATCAACAACATTCTCAGAACCCTCCTTATACGCCACCGTCCACAAATACTCCACATTATCCTCTCCTTCTACCATACTTTGAGTAAAAACCGGGGAATAAGTTACCTTTAATTCTTCCTGTGCCGGTTGACGATATTCATACCTATACGAGTTACCTTCCTCCACAACAATCGGGGTTGGCATAAACATAAGTCCATCAATCGTATTTATTTCTTTGTAGTCGTAATTCCCTTTATCATCATAACATCCGACAAGAAACCACGCAACAAATCCGACTATAAATATTAATCTTTTCATTGTTTTTCTATTTTATAAACCATAGAATAATCTTTCTTTCATATAACAGGGAACTGCTCAAACGGTAATGGATCATTCGGATGTTCAGCGTTATATTGGTCATAGGCATCCCGCAAGCGTTGGTTCGTTCCTCTCTCGTCCTCTACCCACCACCAACCGAAATAGTTATAATCATATCCTAAAGCCTCCTTCATAAATTGATCTTTAGCCATAGAATATTCCCCAAGCATATGTTCAAAAGTACTCCACCAAACAGGAGCCGGCGGTTCCGGGAATGTAAAATCTTTCTCCTCTCCGGGATGCGAAGCGTTGTATTCATTCAAAGCCTCAAGTAAAACAGCAATATCAGAACTCCAATCAGCCCAAGGATCATACAATTTTCCCAAAATGGTTACCATGAATGCATACTTGTCCTCGCTGAAATCTCCAACAACACTCGCATCCCATTGAGACGGCTGTGGATACCGATTACTCAATAACACTTGATACTCACTCTTCTCCTTCGCTCCCAACTCCAAGGAAGGATCCGAATTCTCCTCATCCAAAACAATTCCAATCGTGTAATTTACACGGGCTACCGGATTCAACACGTACACTTCTACCGTATCTCTCAGCTGCCCGGCACGGAACACGTACGAAGGTTCAAACTCCAAAAAAGTTTTTGCCACTTCATCCGTACCTTCTGCCACCACCGCCTTTAACCGAAATTCTCGATCATAATCCACGGCGTGTCCCATCATGGATAAATTCAACTGTATCTTCTTTTTCAACAAAGAATCACCGGTATACCGTCTCTGCGTGTAATAACCACCTTCACCCGGGATCCCGGAATACCACGTCGTATCCGTTCTATACTCTTGCATAAAATCAACCGTCACTCTCATTTTATTCGTGTCATAATCGAATTGTAAGCCATCCCGTTCTATCGAATAGCCGAGAATCTCCTTTTCCTGACACGCCGCTAAAGAGAATAACAAAACACTTATAATAACATATATATTTCTCATATTCTATACTTTGCGTTTAAATGATTACTCAGCCTCTCCATATGTTTTTTCGTCATCCGGAACCGGTAACACGTAAGCTGAAAAATTCTCCACGGGACAACGGTAGAAAGTTTCCATGTTATGCCTCTTCAGGAAGTAAAAATACTGTCCTTCAGCAAAAAACTCTTTCTGATACTCTTTATTCAATTCCTCCAAACGTTGCTCTTCGGTCACATTCGTACCGACATCATATGCCCGAGAAATACCTCTGGCATTCTTCACCGCATTAATATACTGCCCACATTCAGACAAGGCTACCGATTCAGCTAATATATAGTACATTTCAGCCAAACGGATCAACGGGATTTTCTCTCCATACATTCCACTGCCTAAATATTTGCGACAAAGGAAACTATTCCCGGAAGTATGAATAAAACCATAATTCGAGCGATAACGCATATCATTCAACCCAATCCCCGAATTTGTTTCAAACACGGACGAAATATTGGTTCGAGAAATATAATACTGCGTGTCGAAAGTGGTAGCATCTTTCCAGTAAGCAGACAACTTCTCCTCCATATTATACATGGAAAGTCCGAAAATAGTCTCCCCATACAAAGACACATCTTCCCTGTTGTCACGTACAAGCCGTAACCCGGAATTATTAATTACCTCCCGAGCATAACTCGCTGCTTGTGCCTTATTTCCCATATACAAGTATACTCGGGCTAACATAGCCTTAACCGCATACTTATTCATGCGATGCTTACGCTCCCCGACAAAAGGCTCGTTCGCAACATTATCATAATTCAACGGATCATTCTTCAATAACTCTTCAGCAGCCTTCAAATCGGCAACAATACGTTTCATCACCTCGTTAGCCGCCATCAATGGTGCGCTCTCAGAATTGAACTTCTCCCGGTAAGGAATACACGCTTTTGTCGAATCTTGAGAATAAATCGGTCCCCACAAACGCAACAAATCAAAATAGTGGAATGCACGTAACCCTAGCGCCTCCCCCTTCATCAAATCACGATACCCCTCTGTCACGATCACATCCCCGTTCGATTCAAGATATTGCAAGAAATTATTGATATTCGCAATCTCGTTATACAACTTCAACCAGATCTCGGCAATCGCATTTTTAGAACTTGTCGTTTCACCATATTTATAGATAGCTGCTCGTTCCTCATCCGTCACAGACCCCGCCGCATAATTATCATATCGTTGAACCAACTTCTCCACGAAATCAAATGTCATCTGCCTCCCGTATGATTTTTCCAGTACCATCATGCTATACAACCCGGTCAACGCACTTTTGAACCCGTCCTCCGAAGTGAAGAACTCTTCGGCCTCAATATCCGTTTTCGGATTCACATCAATCCAATTCTGACAGGAAGACAAGAACAACGAAACGATGCAAATTGCTGATAATAATAAATTTTTCATCTCGTACTCCTCCTCATTTTAATTAAACAATACCGACAATGACACGCTGAACGTTCTGGCAAACGGGTAATCCAATCCTCGTTCTGTTCTAATGGATGAGATTCTACCCAGTTCTTCCATCGTTGCATTCAACGACACACTGGCAATTCGACACGCTTGCAAGAATTTAAAATTCTTCGGATCAAAACGATAACCGACTGCCAAAGACGTAAACGAAAACTCATTCCGTTTCTGCGCAAAACGACTGCTCATTCCCGTATCCTGGTTCGTCATCTTTATCGCTTTATAACGTGCATCCCGGTTATTCTCACTCCAACGATGTGATAACGCCCGACGATCCAAATTATAAGCCGCACTTGAATTTTCAATTTTATCAACTAACGTCTGGTTATACCACCATCCTCCGAACTCGTATGAACAAGCCAGAGAAACACTCCAATTTTTATACGTAAACGCCGAAGAAACAGCCCCTCTCAATTTCGGTTCCGTATCACCTATTGCCACTTTATCCAGCGGATCCCAAATATAAGTTTTCTCTCCATTACGGTTTAAGAACACCTCTTGCCCCGTGGCCGGGTCAATTCCCAAAGAAGGAACCACAAACAACTGGGTGGTAGATTTCCCTTCCTCGTAAATGGCCTCCGGACTTCCATTCTTTTTCTCCAAATTTTTCTGGTTCATAGCCTTCATTTCGTTCGAAATCTTCTTGATCACGTTACGGTTATGCGAACCATTCATTGAAACACTCCATTGAATCTGTCTCTCGTAATCCTGAATAGGCATCACACTTAATGAAATATCATATCCCTCGTTTTCCACGGCTCCAACATTCATTGTTTTAGTGGCGAACCCGGTAGAAGGAGCCATATTATAATCCAACAGCAACTCATCCGTGTAATTATTATAGTATGAAAAAGACGCATTTACCCGACTATTCCATAATCCTATCTCTACAGCTAAACTACGATTCTCTGTCGTAGACCATCCCAAATCCGGATTACCCATACCCTTTAACTGCGCTCCCAATATATCCGAAGACGGATAGGGGAACAACAAATCATCGTACGAGTAAGTCTCTTTCGCCTGGTAAGGAGAATAACTTTGTGACCCCGTGACACCATAAGACCCGCGTAACACCAAGTTTGAAATAATCGTGTTTTGCAACCATTTTTCCCGATGTAAGTTCCAACGAGCCCCGGCAGCCCAAAAAGGTGCCATTCCCGTGTTCGCCCCAAATTGCGAGGAAAGATCCCCACGAATACTAAAGTCTACCGAGAAACGCATATCATACATATAACTAACTTGCCCGATAATTCCAACTGTTCGAGAAGTCGATTCCGTTCCACTTACCCGGTCTTCCATCTCGTAAGCAAACAAAAAGTCATCCATATTATCATTCGGGAATCCCATTGCAGACAAGTTTACACTGTTGCTTTTTGACTCATCCACGTTCCAACGTCCAAACAAACTTAATAAATGCTTATCCTTCGTGTAGTTATAATTTACAGAAGCATTCACGCTCCAAGAAACATTATCCCCTGTACTCTTGCTGTATGACCCTTTTCTGGTCAAATCTGTCTCTGGCAAGAAATCCGTATGATTCATGGATTTGAAAACCTCCATCCGGGAAGTACCTTTCGTGATGGACGCTCCCGCTGACACCCGGAGATTTTCTAGAATCGCACACTCGATATTAAAATTATCCACGACACTAAAATTCTCCGTGAAATCTTTATATTTCCACAACAAATTATATAACGGATTCACGATATTCACGGTTCCTCCTCCTTCTCCCGGTAATTTCTTTTGGTCCAAAAGACTCGTGTAACGTCCATTTTCATCTGTTTTCCGGTAATACGGGTTCAATTTCGTGTATTGACTAAAAGAACCATAAGGAGAATTATCCCCTCTTACATTCGTCAGGCTTAATTGATTCTGGATATTCCATTTTTTCCGACGATATTGAAGAGACAGGTTCAACCCCATACTGTTACGCCCGGATTCCTTCATCACTCCCGGTTCTCTTGAATAGTTTATTCCCAAGTTATATCTTAACGCCTCATCTCCACCTTCCATTGTCAACGTATGGCGGTGAGTGACGGCCGTCCGCAAGGGCTCTGACAACCAGTACGTGTCAACCCCTCTTAAAATTTCTTCTTTATATTTATTGTAATAGTTCAACTGGCTTGTCGTGCTGAATACCCCGGCCATCCGCTCGTATTCCAACTTCTCTTCCGCATCCATCAAATTATAATCCGACAAATCAGGCACAGAAATACCCATATTCATACTATACGAAATATTCAACGCTCCCGGAAGAGGTTTTTTCGTTTCCACGACAAGGACCCCATTAGAGGCTTTCGAACCGTAGATTGCCGTTGCAGCAGCATCCTTTAAAATAGTAATGGATTCCACACGTTCCGGATCCAAATCAACAATCCGCTGCAAAGTAGTCTCAAATCCATCCAACACGAAAAGCGGCATATTCGGGCGTTGAGAATAATCCCCCATCATCATCTCCATGCTATTGGCATCCACCCCGCCATTTCCTAGCTGCACATCACCCCGCAAGCGGAATTCCGGCATGGCATTCGGGTTCGAACCGGCATTATTATTTTCCACGATACGAAAACTCGGGTCAAAAACCTGCAAAGCCTTCAATAAGTTATTCGGACTTATCTTTTTTAATTCACTTCCTTTCACGGACACATAACCACCCGAAAAGCTTTCCACCTTACGAGGTGCCATACCCGTCACCACCACGTCTTCGATCTCCGTGGTTTTCGCCGTCAACTTGATCTCCAGATCTTTCATATCCCCGGTCACCGTGAGCGTTTCTTCCTCGTAGCCGACGAATGAAATCAACAAGGCAGATGTTCCCTGAGGCACCTCGATAAAAAACTTCCCGTCAAAATCCGTCACCACTCCCATCCCTTTATTCTCTTTCAAAATAATACTCGCTCCGGGAAGAGGTTCCTTTGTGGAAGCATCAATAACAATTCCACTAATTTTATAAATAGTCACTCCCTGTGTCGGTTTTTGGTACTTTAAAACCACGACACGATTCACCTGATACTCCACGGACACCGGCTGATCCCCCAAAGCAAGCATCAGTACGTAATCCAACTCACGATCCTTTACATTAAAAGATACTTTCTTATTGACATCTACTTGTGAATGATTATAAAAGAAGCGTACTTTAGCCACTGAGGCTAGAGTATCAAGCACGTCATTCAATTTCATATCTTTCACATTTAGTGTTACTCTCGTTTTTTTATAATCTTGTTCCTGTCCAAAAACAGACGATACAGGTAGCAAAGCATATAAAAAAACACAACAAATCGATTTAATAATTAAATCTCGACATAGACACTTCTTTTTTTGCATAATTTTGTATTGCTTTTAATTTAGAGAAATTAAATTAAAATTCAGAGTGGGGAAAATGTACTGCAATACATTTCCCCTTTTAATTTACTGCATCACTTGATTCAAAATTTTCTTGTATTCCTTATTCTTATTATACTTTTTCAAATAATCTTTTACCAATTTTTCGATCACATCAAAATCTTCACCAGCAGCAACAGAGTTATACAAAAACACGAATAACGCCGTATCTCTCAAACTCCCGTCATAGAAAGCAACAAAATCCTTGTATTGCTCCTCAAGCGAAGTAAGCGGTTCATATTCCTTACCCGCATCACGCGCTTCTTTAGCACGCACGTAATCTTTATAAGGAGCCAACATACATTGGTACGCTCTACTTCTTAACGATGCCTCGTCATCCCGAAGTTTATAACCATCTAGTGCTGTCCAATAATCCGCAGTCATACAATCTTCTAACTTCTTCTTGTGAAAAGAAGCGCTCGCATAAGGATAAGTCATTAAATTCGTTAAAAGAGTTCCCTCTATTCCAGATATCACCATATTATAAACCCGGGGATCTATCTGGTCTTTAACCTGCCCTAACATCTCCACTTCATCTTTCCACTCTTTCAACGTTGCTTCATGAAACTTCTTGGCATCCACCAATGTAACCAACATTGCCGGAATATTTGTTTTATAATTACGTTGCCTTTGCAATATTTCTTTTTCATGCAACTTCGAATTTACAGCTACCGCCGCAGGTGTTCCGGAAAACTCAACCTTGTCATAGTTCCTCCCGTTATAAGTCACCTTTACATGAATAGAATCCCCCGGTTGAAGATAAACCTCGATAAACGTATTCAAAATCATCGTGGTAATATCATCCAATTCCACCATAAACTCTATCAATTGACCGTCTTTATACGGGAACTCCATATTAATCCCCTCTTTCTCTATAAAATCAAAATGAACTTTATCCCGCTGATAACCGAAAATTTCAGCCGTGATCACAGTCGGACGTTCCTTAGCTTTTACCGTAAAAGAAAATAAATTACACAAACAAATAATTAGTACTATATACTTCATACCATTTCCATTATTTCTTTAAAACTTCCTTTATTTTTTTAATCAGTTCCTCACCCCGAAGATCAAGAGCGATAACCTTACCATCCGGATCCACCAAAACCGTGTAAGGAACTGCTGATACATTACACAATTTCACGGGAGCGGTTGCCCAAGACTTCAAGTCACTCACCTGAATCCATTTCATCTTGTTCTTCTCCACCGCATTCAACCATGCATCACGTTTCTGGTCCAAAGAAACACCCACGATCTCGAAATTCTTCCCTTTACACTCTTTGTACAGTTTCACCACGTTAGGCATTTCCCGCATACACGGGCCACACCAAGACGCCCAAAAATCTACCAACACGTATTTCCCTCTCAAACTACTCAATTTAAACGATTTCCCATCCTTATCTGGTAATTCAAAATCCGGCATATCACTCCCCACCTTAAACTCAGCCAAACGAATATATTCATCCAATTGTTTCGTGTAAGGATGCTCGTTCAAACTCGGGGAAACCACTGCACGTAATTCTTTTAATTGGTCAAGAGTAACGTTCGCTTTCATCTCCCAGAAAATCATAAACGGGGCTATTGCCTGATCATAATACCTGCGAACTAATTCTTCCTGCAGACACAAAGACCTGTTATTATGTTGAGCCGTACGAGCTTTAAAATTTCTTTCCTGATCTGCCTGTGATTGATTTCTATTCAACAACCGATCAATATTAGCCGAACGCAGCATACTATCCACAAAATGTTTCATCTCTGCATTGTAAGCGCTAAAAATCTCGTTATTCGCCGTTCCCGTGACAGTACAATTCACAAAAAACTCAGACTTAGCTCTAACTTTCACATCTCCCGGCTCTACCCAAACTGGAGTGATCGGGCTCAAGCAATTCGGATCTCCACTTTTCACAAAATACATCCGTGGAACAGTCACATTCTTTACAACAAATGTATAACGATTATCCTTGACATCACAACTATCAATCACCTTGGAGGCACCATTAATCTCCTCTTCTTCCACCAAATAAACCTTCGTTCCTTTATAAACACCATCTAGCACTCCTTGAATCGTACAATCTTTCGTCTCTTTTGAGGTTTCATTTTGCCCGAAAAGCCCGACAAATGATATTAACAAACATCCTAATACTAAAATTCTTTTCATACAATTTTTCTTTACGATTAAAATTACTTGACATATAATCTATTACTTTCCATCCGACACGACAGAGATGACGTCTCTCTCAATCGTAAGACAAAAGCATCAAAATTCTCCTCTTTATTAATTACCCCCGTGTAAACCGCCTCCTTGCTTTTTTCACTCTCAAAGACGATTTCCACGTCGTACCAACGCTCCAACACTTTAGCGACCTCTTCCAAAGACCGCCCCTTAAATACATATTGCCCTTTTTTCCAAGCGATATAATCATTAACATTCACGGTTCTTACATCCACGGATTCATTCTCCTTATCCCAGCGTAATTGTCGGCTTGGCAATAGATCGTAGTTCTTGTCGTCCACGTAAGCCGCCACGTGTCCTTCCACCAATGTCACCTCCGTGTAATTCTCATCCGCATAGGAATTCACGTTAAAGGAAGTTCCCAGCACCTCCACCTTCATCCCGTTAAGCATCACGAAAAACGGATGTTTCTCATCCCGGGCCACTTCCAGGTATATCTCTCCCTCCGCGTAAACCACCCGTTCTCTCCCCTGAAAAGCAACCGGATAGCGTAAAGAAGATTTAGCATTCATCCACACCTTTGTTCCATCTGCCAAAGTGAACGTAAAATCGCACTGTGAAGGCGTTGTCAGAGTGTTATACACCATTTCCGTTCCCACGGAATCCGCCCGGTCATATTGCATACGTCCCTCTTCATTCACTGAAATTCTTACCCCGTTCTCTTCTTCCAGCAATAATTCCTGATTATACAGGACCATTTCTTTCCCGTTAGAAAGTGTCAGCACCGGCAAATTTCTCTGAATCGTAAACACCCCACTCTTGGATTGTGGTTGTTCAGTTATTTCAACGTTCTCTCTCTGGCTATAATAAAATACCACAGCCAACACGGGTACGATAAAAATTGCCGCATAACGGGATAACTTTCCTATCCAGCGCTGACCAGAATGTAGTTTCTCTCTTCTTTTAACAAATGTATCAAACGCTGTCTGCACGTTCGCACTCTTATATTGAGCAAGTTTTTCCCGCATTACCATCTCCGAACAAATTCGCTCAAACAACTTCTTGTTATATTCGGATTTTTCCCGCCACGAATCTAATTCGGTTTGTTCCTCTTTCGTGATATCCCCAGATAAACTCTTGGAAATCAACAAGGATATCTTGAATAACATTTCTTTATCGTTCATCAGTACACAATTTATAAAATCGCATTAAACGTTCGTTTAAACCTATTTCATTCCCAGTTCTATAAATAAAACGCACGACCTCCCAAAAGGGGGGTGTCTCCTAAAAATTTTTTTTACACCTGAAAAAATAGCACTTCCGTGACGAGTATTACAACCAAAGGAACCCAATCAAACAGAGCAACTCTGCATCTTTCAACTGGGCGGTCAATTTTTTCTTCCCGTTACTTTTATGATCCTTCACGGTATCCACGGAAATATGCAAACGTTCGGCAATTTCCGACGCTTTCAACCCATCTAGGGTCATTATCATTACTAATTTACACTGAGGCGGCAGAGTCTCGATAGCTGCCATCAACCGGGCATAAACATCCTCTTCCAGCACCTTATCCCAAAAATGTTCCTCTTCATTCAGCGAAGACACAACATCTTGGTAATATTTATCCCGGACTTTCTGTTTTCTGGAATGACTAATACATTTATTTTTCAGAGAACTGTATAAAAAATACTTGATGTCATTCTCCGTCTTGAACTTGTAGTCACTTTCCAACAAAGAAATAAACACATCCTGCACCAGATCTTCCGCCACGTCATTATCCTTCACGTAATGATTCGCCAACGCTTTCAACGCTACATAATAACATTGATATAAATATTGATAAGCCCGGTTATCCTTACGTGCCAATAAATCCAACAAAACATCTTGCTCCAACATACCTTTCTCCCTGGAAAATAAGAAAAGGAAAGCGTTTCAAACCTCAACAATGAAACGCTTTCCAATATAATTTAAAAGAATTTATTTCTCGTCTGCGTATGACTCAAGCGGATCGCAGGTACACATCAGGTTACGATCACCATAACCATCATCCACACGCCCTACTTGCGGCCAGAACTTGTTCTCTGCCACCCAAGCCAGCGGATAAGCTGCCTTGCTACGCGGGTAAGCGTGACTCCACTCGTCAGCCGTCAACACTTTATGCGTGTGAGGTGCATTCTTCAAAACGTTGTCCGTCTTGTCGGCTTTACCTTCACCCACCTCGATCATTTCCTCGCGAATAGTCTTCAACGCCTCGATGAAACGATCCAACTCTTCTTTCGGCTCGCTCTCCGTCGGCTCAACCATCAAAGTCCCGTGAACAGGGAATGACAAGGTAGGAGCGTGGAAACCGAAGTCCATCAAACGTTTGGCAATATCCAACTCAGAAATTCCGTATTCTTTATTGAACATATTGCAATCCCAGATCATCTCGTGACCTACACGACCTTTCGATCCCTTGAACAAAATCTTGAATCCCAATTTCTCGAAAGATGAAGCCAGATAGTTCGCGTTCAAGATAGCCATCTTCGTCACCATAGCCAAACCTTCACCACCCAACATTAACAAGTAACCGTAAGTTACAGGTAACATTCCAACAGAACCGTAAGGAGCGGCAGCCACGGCGTGAATACCTTCCTCGCCTCCGGTCTTCACCATCGTGTGTGACGGTAAGAATTTCACCAAATGAGACGCCACGCAGATCGGGCCGACACCTGGACCACCACCACCGTGAGGCATAGCAAATGTCTTGTGCAAATTCAAGTGACAAGCGTCAGCACCAATCTCTCCCGGGCTAGTCAAACCACACTGCCCGTTCATGTTAGCACCATCCATGAATACCTGTCCACCGTTCTCGTGAACGATCTTGCACAATTCCTTGATTGATTCCTCGAAAATACCGTGAGTTGACGGGTAGGTAATCATCGCACCAATCAAGTTATCCCGGTTCTCGATAGCTTTCTTGCGGAAGTCTTCCACATCGATATTTCCTTCCGGGTCGGTAGCGGTAACAAGAATCTTGAAACCTGCCATAGAACTGGAAGCCGGGTTCGTTCCGTGAGCGGAAGCCGGGATCAGGATTACGTTACGATGACCTTCTCCACGAGAGATATGATATTGACGGATCACCATCAAAGCGGAATATTCTCCGGCAGCACCGGAATTCGGCATCAAGCTACATCCGGCAAATCCGGTCACCTTGCACAACATTTCCTCGGTTTCCCGGATCATTTGTTGATAACCCTCTGCTTGAGACATCGGGGCAAACGGGTGGATTGCACCCAACTCCGGCCAAGTGATCGGCAACATCTCAACAGCGGCATTCAATTTCATCGTACAAGATCCCAAAGAAATCATGGAAGTAGCCAAAGAAATATCTCTTCTCTCCAAGTTCTTCATGTAACGCATCATTCCAGTCTCAGAATGGTAGATGTTAAACACGGATTGTTGCAGGATTTCATCGTCACGCAACATCACCGGATCAAGCACCGTACGGTCATCAAGGAATTGCACGTGTGCAGCCGTCTTTCCGGCAGCTTTAGCGAAAATACCGATCAACGTGTTAATTTCCTTCTCGTTAATCTTCTCGTCCGTTGACAACCCCACGACCTTACCGCAACCACAGTTACAGTAGAACAAGTTGATTTCCTGCTCCAAAGCAGCATCACGCACGGCAGCCTGAGAAACACCCTCCGGCAACTCGAAACGCAACGTATCGAAGAATTTATTTACTTTCAGTTTATAACCCAATTTTTGGATTTCCTCTGCCAATATCACGGCAGCGGAATGAATGTGACGGGCAATTCTCTCCAATCCTTCACGACCGTGATAAGCGGCATAGAATCCGGCCATCGTGGCATTCAAAGCCTTGGCAGTACAGATATTGGAAGAAGCTTTTTCCCGTTTGATATGTTGTTCACGGGTTTGCAAAGCCAAACGCAATGCATGATTTCCCTGTGCATCAATCGTCACACCGATAATACGTCCCACGATGTTACGTTTGTATTCCTCTCTCGTTGCCATGTAAGCAGCATGAGGTCCACCGTAAGACATCGGGATACCGAAACGTTGCGTTGTTCCCACAACCACGTCAGCACCCCATTCTCCCGGAGGAGTCAGCAACACGAGACTCATCATGTCAGCCACTACCGACAACAAAGCACCGTTCGCATGTACACGATCAGCAAAAGCCTTGTAATCACGGACCTCACCGTTAGCAGCCGGGTACTGGATAATAGCACCGAATACATCCGGGGTAAATTCAAACGTGTCATAATCACCATAAACCAACTCAATTCCTTGCGGGGCAGAACGGGTGATCAACACGTCCTTTGTCTGCGGGAAAATCTGGTTGTCAACAAACAATTTGTTGGCACCCGCTTTTTTCATCTCTTTACCGCGCAGACCGTACATCATCGTCATTGATTCTGCAGCAGCCGTGGCCTCGTCAAGCAACGAACAGTTAGAAATTTCCATTCCGGTAAGTTCCACCACCATCGTCTGGAAATTCAGTAAAGCCTCCAAACGACCTTGGGAAACTTCGGCCTGATAGGGAGTGTATGACGTGTACCAAGCCGGGTTCTCCAAAATGTTCCGTTGGATCACGGCAGGGGTAATCGTGTCATAATATCCTTGACCGATAAAGGTTCTGTATAATTTATTTTTTGAAGCTACCGCCTTCATCCGAGAGATAAACTCGAACTCGGTTAGAGGAGCCGGCAAATCCAACGTTTTTTTCAAACGGATAGACTCCGGCACGGTTTGCTCGATCAACTCGTCAAGTGAACTAACACCAACCACTTTGAGCATATTTTCAATATCCTCCGGACGCGGCCCTATGTGTCTCCACAAAAATTTCTCTGTTGCCATGTAATTTATTCTAATTATTAATGATTTATATTCAATCACATCGTTTCGTCAACGATTGTGTAAAAATAGACATAATTCCGCTCAATACAAAAAAACAGGGAAGAAGTTATCGTATTTTCCCTCACCCCAGCCACGGAAGTAATTTAATCAACAAAATTACCGACAAGCAGGCTCGCGGTCGCAAAGGCAGTATAATGGTCATCGTGAGCTGTAATGGTTATTTCTGCCTAATCAATGCATTCATTAATTCAAACACCTCATCCCCATTCAATTTTGTATGACACGGGATATTATCGACTTGTTTGCGGGTGATTTCACCATCACAATACATATCCACCCCAAGACTGGAAAACAAATCAATCAATTTACGGGAGGATTCCTCGATAGACGAATCAAAATCGAATGCGTCGAAATAATACTTCCCGATGTCTTCTGCATGATACACTCCCATTGCCTTAAGGAATCTCGGGAAGACAGACGTCAGACTTCTGCGATAGGAGCTACCAAATAAATTTTCCGGCAGAAACTCCAATTCGTAAATATCGTAAGCGAAAGAATCCTCTTTCCCTATTCCCATTCTGGATGAAGTGGATAGCGAGGCTCCCATCATAATGATACCCCTTGCATCAAGATCTTCCGGGTATTTCTGCAAGGTCTTTGTCGCTTCAAGCACATTCTTGATGTATGAAATCCCCGCGTCGTATGACATCCTGTTTCTGTCCCCAAGGATACACGCCGACAATTGAACCAGCGTCACAAGTCCCGTGTAGGCAGTCATCTCCTTATCCAAAGTCAGAGAATATTTAGGGCAAAGAATCGCGTAGTCGGCAGCAATACCGTATGCCGTTCCGAAATCTCCAGTTCTCGAGTCAACAGACACAGCCCCAAGGCCGTTCTCGGAGCCGCTGGAAGGATAAGTGGGAATCAACGCAAGCGAAAGACGTTTCAGCCCGTATGGCTGTTTGCCTTTCACGTAGTCCCAAAGATCAAATTCATGAAAGAAGCCGAAAGCCATCAGTTTGGCACTGTCCATCACACTCGCTCCTCCCGCTCCGATAATCATGGTTACATCATTTGCTTTTGCCCATCGGATTCCTTCCTGTATTTTCGGGAATTCTCTCGAAGAATTCCCAAATTCCACGAAAGGAACACCATTTTCGTTCAAAGTTCGGACAACATCATCATGGCAACCGTTTCGTTTTACAGACCCATCGCCATAAACAAACATCACCTTGTGCCCCTTGGTCTCTTCAGCGACAACCTCCCGTATATCATTGCGGAAGAAAAGCTTCGTATCGTTTCTGAAATTAAAATCTTTCATTTATTCAATCATTTAAATCTTCAATTTATCCATCACAACATCCCCGGTTTAAGCCACCCCGTAAAATAATTGCTTCGCTGTATAACCCAGTTCGCCCGCTTGATGTCCATCAGCGAAACATGTTCATTGCGATATCGTGCATTCTGATTTTTCTCCCCATTCCGCAGGAACGGGTCATTTTCGTTTTTGGCAAACCGGATTACCTTCTGTGGGCAGTTCTGTATGCAGGCGAAACAGAACTCGCACTCTCCCTGCATCTTCACACCCTGAGAAGTAAGCTCGTAATTACCACGTGGACAAACCGATACACAAGCACCACAACCGATGCAGCCATCAATCAGCGTGAAGTATTTCTCGCTTTTCATGACAACACCCGTCGAAGGATCTATACCCGTCCGTTCCAGAAACGCCCCGAAAATGATGAAGACCACAATATATTTTGCACAGACATTGATCGGCGTATTCATAACGCCGCTCGTCGTGTAAAATAAATCATAAATAACCTTTCCAAAGCGCAC
>ENA-UESU01001211-UESU01001211.1-human-gut-metagenome-genome-assembly--contig:-NODE-1211-length-19005-cov-20.573331_pt1 | contig 19005 bp, 11 predicted proteins | sample MGYA00243007_ERZ508008 | MGnify/ENA primary metagenome ERZ508008 (study PRJEB26167, sample SAMN06115399) | human gut metagenome | host: Homo sapiens | place: China:Henan | collected 2016-06-23...
GGCGGTGCGCCAGGCGCTCACCGCCGACGCCCCGGCGCAGACCGACACCCGCCTGACCATGTGGGGCATCGCCACGCGCCCGGTCGACACGTCGCTGCGCGCACAGGGACTCAGCATAACGCTGCTGCGCGACCGCGCCCGCGTGACATTCTCCACCGACACCGGGAAAGTGCCGCCGACGCTCTTCACCCCCGCCGACATGAGGGTCTGGAAGGCGTCGACAAGGATGGCGCTCATACCGGACCCCGAAAAAATCAGCGGCACAAAGGCAATCGCGCCCACAATACCCGACGGAAACGCCAACACCGGCGAGCCGCAGTGTGACCTCGGCGAGGAAAACCCAAGGCTCTACATCGCCGAGGCAGACGTGCTGATGGGAGGCAAGGGCGACCCTGACGACGAAAACCGCCTCAAACGCCCCGCCATCATAATCGGCGGCTACTACCGCGACGCGACCGAGCCATGCTACTACCGCGTCGACTTCAAGAGAGGTGAAAGCCTGATCGACGTGCTGCGCAACCACAGCTACAACATCACCGTAACAGCCGTCAACGGCCCGGGCGAGGACACCCCCGAGGAAGCGTACAACAGCATAGTCACCTCAATCGACGCTACCATAACCACATGGGAGGACATCGACAACGACGTCGCATTTGACGGAGCCAACTGGATCGCAATGCCGCGCATTGCGGTCATCGGCCCGGAGGAGGGCGCGGAGACCACGCTCTCGCTCTCGAGCAACGTCGACCCGTCGCTCTGGGAGACCGTATGGACCTCCGCGGATGACGCGACACATTTCGCGGTGACACTCCCCGAAGCGCTCGACGACAACAACAGCGGCACACTCACCGTCAAGGCACTCACCGCACTCCCCGACAACGAGGAGAGCCGCACCGCACAGCTGCAGATACTCGTGACCCCCCGCCTGCGCCTCATCGTCAACATCGTGCAGCAGCGCGGAGGCTCGGGTGACACCGGACTGGGAGGCGACGACTGGGAGGACGGAGGAAACATCCGCGACAACATATAACCGGTTTATAAACCACAAAACAATCCATCAACAACATGAAATGTCTCAGATACATCATGATGTCGCTGCTGCCGCTGCTGGGCGCGGCATGCAGTGACGATTACAGCGACCCCGCCACAAACCACGGGAGCAACCGGCTGTCGGTGCCGTACCGTGTCGACGGGGAGATGTCGCTGTCGCGCGGCATGATAGCGCTTGACCATGAGAAGGCGGTCGACCACGCCTACATACTCTTCTTTGAGGAATCAGGTGACAACGCGAACAACTATGCGACATCCGCAAGAATGGCGTCATCGGGGAGCCGACTCGAGTTTCCCATACCGGAAGACCTTAAGCCCGACACACGCTACCTCACCCTCGTCGTGGCAAACGCCGACAGCTACCTGCCGTCGGGGATGACCGACTTCAACGCGCATCTTTCCGACCTGACAAAGGATATGACAGACAAGACCCGCGAGAATTTCGCGGCGGTGCTGACCGCCCATTTCACCGGGCAGCTCACCGCGTCCAATCCCGGCTTGCTGCCGATGTGGGGGCGGTTCACCGACAATTCGGGCAAGGAGACCGCGTTTACCTTCTCCCGCAGCGGGGGCGAGGCCGTGACATGTGACGGCGAGTTTTTCTTCTCACGCTCGCTGAGCCGAATCGACATGCTCAACCTTGTGCCCGACAAGCTCGAGGTGGCGTATGTGAAGGTGTGCAACTACCGCGATGCCGGGCTGATATTCCATGACGGGTTGAACGCCGGGTCAGTGGTGACGCTCAAAAAGGCCTCGGACGCTCCAAAGGGTGACGGCAGCGACGGATATATCACAGTCAACGCCCCTGACGCCGGTAAAAATGTGCAGCGACTTGAGGCGTCACTCTACGCCTTCCCCAATGTGGTCAACACGTGTGTCCAGAACGACCGCTCGACAACCTGCCTTATCATCGCGGGCTACTTCACGGAGGACGGGAAGGAGCGCGACACAGAGCTTACCTACTACCGCTTCAACCTCGCCAACGTGGGAGAGTCGCAGGTACTGAAACGTAACTACGCCTACACAGCCGTGATAAAGGGCGTGAAACGCCGCGGCGCATCGACCGACTACGGCGCATACGATGACAAGATGCCGATATTCGAGTATGATGTCGACGATGAGTGGCAGATCACCGACGACAACTATGTCAGCGATGCTGACGGCAACTTTATCGTAGTGTCAAAAAGCCATCTCACCTTCAGCGGGGAGGCATCCGAGGCGGAGAACATAGAGCTGCGTGTGTCGACATCACCGAAGATGACATGGGAACTTGAGGCAGTCAACGAGCCCGGTAATGAAAACGACAAGTTCCAGTGGTCGAAGCTCTCCGACGAGGCACTTAAGGTGGGCCCGCGCGAAAACAACGCGACCCAATACGTGCGTTTCGGCTATCTTCAAGTCGTTGCCACTAACACTGAAACCGGCAAACAGGTAAGAATGCCGATATACCTGCAGCAGCTGTCACTGAAATATGATATCAAGATGCTCACGGTCAACGGTAATACCGGCACATTCACCCAGGAACTCCCTCCATCCGGAGGAGCCGTGTACCTGCGTGTGGTGACCGGAGGCAACACAAACAACTGGGTAGCTGTAGACGTGGACAACGAGATTGAGAGCTGGGACAAGGATGCCACATGGACTAAGAGAGGGGGCAATAACACCGAGCTGATGATATCCGTGCCGGCAAATATTTCCGGTAACGAGCGTACAGCCACCCTCAGAATATCGCTTGATCCAAAGGATGATAACGTGTTACCGGTAACTATTCTACTTCATCAAGGAACCTCCGACCAGTGGTTTGCCATATCACCGCAGCCAGGAGCAGATGGTGTATCAATAGACGCATTCTCCACCATTGCCGGTTATCCAAATGGAGTAGTTCCCGGAACCTCACGCGGATTCCGCGTCACACTGACCAACAAAAGCTACCGTTTCAAAGTGACCACATCGTTCAACCAAGGACGTGATGTCAGGCTGTCAAAAAATGTCAATCTTGAGGGTAGGAACGCTCAGTCCACACACGAAGAATTTACCCCTGAGCCACTTGAAGACCTCGAATCGGGTACGATGTTCTACATCAATCCGTTCCGTACCGGGCCTAACGACCCGACAATCAAGGGTACTGTAACAGTAACTGTCTATGACCCGGCAAATCCGACAATCGCAAAAGAGGAAACATTCGGAGTGAATATCACTTCAGGTCCATCGTTGCTATATGATGTCGTAATTGACGACATACTTGTCGCCGACCGAAATATCGGGCATCAAAGCCGCATGACAGGAGAAGATGGCAAGCCGTTCATGGTAAGAAATTTCTATGAAAGCGACATGGTAAAAATTTACAGCAGCGGAGCTGATTTAGCCGAAAATATCAACAGCAGTTATAATGACAGTGGAAAACGCTATGACCCGGGGAGTGACTGGAATGAAGGAAACGGCGAAAAAATATATACAACATCAGAAAATCAAATATCGGCTGTGTTTAGTAAACTTTCAAATGCAGCAGTAGACTGGTGGAAAAATTACCATCTCGACCCGGAACAGACATTTTCCGCATTTTATAAAACTGACACGAAGTGGAATATTCCATCTACTTCTCAAATGGAAAAAATAAAAAATAATGTCAGATTTTCTAAATGGAGAATATTCCTGGTTTCAGATATAGGAGAAGGAATTGTCAATATGCCTGTAGTATGCTGGCTGCACCAAACGAAGTGCAAAATATGTCCTATAGGTAGTAATAATGAATTACGCGAGGTGTTTGGTGCGTATGTATATTTTCCATCAGGAGCAGATTTGCAAATGATGTACATAAATAACACCAATTCTGATTTTGTATTTAGCAACTCAATAAGTAACTACATGCAATTTGTATATTATGGTTACCCTAATGCATCAATCCGTTTAGTACATCCACTTGCAGCGACTGAAAAGGGTGACGACGGTACATACGCCAAGTCATTGAAAGCTTATTATGATAGAACACAATAGGACGTTATCAACAATTCGCCCATAGGGCAATATATCTATCACTTTTCCGGCAAGAGCTGGCCTGTGCAGGTCGGCTCTTGCAGCGTTTATGCTAAGAATAAATTTGCATATAATCAAAATAGATATTATATTTGCGGTGAAGATAAGGACTTTAGGGAGCTTAGAGAGCTTAGGGGCTTTAGAGAGCTTAGGGGCTTTAGGGAGCTTAGGGACCTTAGAGACCTTAGGGACCTTAGAGACCTTAGGGACCTTAGAGACCTTAGGGAGCTTAGGGAGCTTAGGGGCCTTAGGGAGCTTAGGGAGCTTAGGGACCTTTGGGACTTTAGGGACCTTTGGGACTTTAGGGACCTTTGGGACTTTAGGGATTGGTAGTAGTTTATTTAATTAATATTCTTCATTATGTCAGAAGAGCTTGTCCCGCGCAGGGGTAATTTCAAGAAGCTGCTTTCTTATCAGAAAGCGGAGGTTATCTACCGCCTTACTTACTTTTTCTGTGAGAAGTTTATGAGCAGGGGCGACCGTACGGTGGATCAGATGATTCAGGCTGCGCGTTCCGGCAAACAGAATATTGCGGAGGGATGTGCCGCATCGGCAACCTCTACCAAGACCGAGATTCATCTTACAAATGTGGCGAAGGCGAGTCTGCTGGAACTTCTTACCGACTATGAGGATTTTCTTCATACTCGCAACCACCGAATATGGGAGAAGGGTTCGCGTGAATATGAGGCTATGCGGAAGCTGGGACGGGAACATAATGACGCCGAATTTTTTCTTGATATCGCGCAGAGCCGACCAGCAGAGACGATAGCAAACATGACTATCATCCTGCTTAATCAAGCTGATTATCTGCTGTACAGACAAATTGAACGTCTAAGCGCCGACTTTCTGAAGGGAGGGGGCTTCTCGGAACGGATGCACAGGATGCGGACAGAGAAGAGGAAAGGGCAGTAGAGACCTTAGGAACTTTAAAGACCTTAGAGACCTTAGAGACCTTAGGGACGGCGCGGGCTGCCTTCCGGCAGCCCCTACAGCTACGCGCTGCAACCTGATTTACAAGCCGTTGTAGGGGCGATGGAAGCTCGACCGCATCCTCCCTCGCGGCGCAAAACGGTTCGCGTCGGACAAGTCGGACCGGTCAGACCCGTCAGACCCTCTGAAAACTGACAACTAACTCCCCTCTGACAACTGCCCTCTCCCTTCCCCGCCAGGGGATAATCTGCGTTGAGCCGTGGGTTGAGCGCAGCGATACCCACGGAAAGCGAGCATAAGCCGAGGTTTCCGGAGGAATCATCACGGAGCAAGATTGATGATTCCCTGCGGGAAACATTCAAGGGGGGAGCAACCTTTCCGGGGGTTTCGCTCCGCTCAACCCCCGGCTAAATTTTGATGATGCCCTGCGGGCAACATCACATCCCTCGCAGCGCGGACAACATCACCCTCGCGGCGCGGGCAACACCACCCTCGCAGCGCGGGCAACACCACCCTCGCGGCGCGGGCAACACCACCCTCGCGGCGCGGGCTGCCTTCCAGCAGCCCCTACTGCTACGCGCTGCAAGCTGATTCACAAGCCATTGTAGGGGCGAGTGGAAGCTCGACCGCATCCACCTCGCCGCGCAAAACGGTTTGCGTCGGACAAGTCGGACCGGTCAGACCCGTCAACCCTCTGAAAACTGAAATCTGACAGCTGACAACTCTCGTTAGCCGCACTTGGAGGTGCCGCAGGAGGTGCATATGAGGCATCCTTCCTGGTAGACGAGGGTCTCGTTGCCGCAGTTGGGGCATCGCTGACCGCTTGCCTTTGTGCCGTTGGGGAGATATTTCTTCAACGCGCGCTCGACACCCATCTTCCAGGTGTTGATCGACTGGCTATCGAGTTCGAGGCTGCTCACGAGCTTGAGCACCTGCGGGATAGGCATACCGTAGCGCAACACACCGGAAATAAGTTTGGCGTAGTTCCAGTATTCAGGGTTGAACTTGTCGGAAAGTCCCTCGATGGTGGTCTTGTAGCCGCGCTTGTTGATAAACTGGAAGTCGTAGCGCTTGTTGCCCTGCTCATCGACCGCCTTGATAATCTTACCGTGGGTAACGCTCTTCGGGCAGAAAATGCCGTCGTCATCATCGGCGAGACCGGTGAATATCTCATAAGGCTCACCGTCGACCAGACCGACGAAGGCAATCCATTTCTCCTTGTTGTTCTGGAAGCGCACGACATCGGCTTCGAGTTCGACAGGGCGTTTCACCACATGGGCATCGTCAATCTTGATTTTCTCAGCCGGCTTCTCCTCCTTTTTCTCAACCGAGATAAGCACACCGGAACGCGACCCGTCGCGATAGACAGTACATCCCTTGCAGCCGGAGCGCCATGCCTCCACATAAAGGCGGTTGACAAGCTCCTCGGTGACATCGGAAGGGAGGTTGATGGTGACAGAAATAGAATGGTCGACCCATTTCTGCACCCTACCCTGCATCTTCACTTTCTCAAGCCAGTCGACATCGGCTGAAGTAGCCTTGTAATAGGGCGACTGAGCCACAAGCGCGTCAAGCTCCTCCTGAGTGTAAGAGTCTTTGCGGGGAATACCGTTGATATCCATCCATGTAAGGAACTTGGGATGATATACGATAAACTCCTCAAACGCATCGCCTGACTCGTCGACATAATCTATGCGCACTTCGGGGTCATTGGGATTGACCTTGCGGCGGCGCTTGTAGACGGGCATGAACACAGGCTCGATACCGGAAGTGGTGCGTGTCATAAGGCTGGTGGTGCCTGTAGGCGCGATTGTCAGACAGGCGATATTGCGCCTGCCATGCTTCACCATATCCTCATAAAGAGCCGGGTCGGCATCGCGCAGACGCGCTATGAAAGGATTGTCTTTTTCGCGAGCGGCATCAAAAATCTCAAACGCACCGCGCTCGGAAGCCATCACAACCGATGAGCGGTAGGCGGCAAGAGCGAGGGCGCGATGTACACGCTCGGAGAAAGCTGTTGCCTCGGGAGTACCGTAACGCAATCCGAGTGCGGCAATCATGTCGCCCTCGGCGGTGGTGCCGACACCTGTACGACGTCCTTTGAGAGTCTTGGCACGTATTTTTTCCCACAGGTGACGCTCGGTCTGCTTCACCTCGGCACTTTCAGGGTCGGAGTCAACCTTGGCGAGAATCGTGTCGATTTTCTCCATTTCCAGGTCGATGATATCGTCCATGATGCGCTGTGCCTTGGCGATATGCTTCCCAAACAGGTCAAAGTCAAACTCAGCCTGCGGGGTAAACGGATTTTTCACATAGCTGTAAAGGTTCACGGCAAGAAGGCGGCAACTGTCGTAAGGACACAGCGGAATCTCGCCGCAGGGATTGGTGGAAATGGTCCGGAAACCGAGATCGGCATAGCAGTCGGGCACCGACTCGCGAATAACCGTATCCCAAAACAGCACACCCGGCTCAGCCGACTTCCATGCATTGTGGACTATCTTTCCCCATATAGCGGCTGCATCCACCTCTTTTGTCACAACAGGCTCCGACGAGCCGTCGACGGGATAGGTCTGCAGATAAGGCTTCCCCTCCACGGCAGCCTGCATGAATTCATCGTCGATGCGCACCGAGACATTCGCGCCGGTCACCTTTCCCTCGGTCATCTTGGCATCGATAAACGCCTCGCTGTCGGGGTGCTTGATGCTAACAGTCATCATCAGTGCTCCGCGCCTGCCATCCTGCGCCACCTCACGGGTAGAATTGGAGTAACGCTCCATAAACGGTACAAGTCCGGTCGATGTAAGCGCCGAATTTTTAACGGGAGTGCCCTTCGGACGGATATGGCTGAGGTCGTGCCCTACCCCGCCGCGGCGCTTCATGAGCTGCACCTGCTCCTCGTCGATCTTCATGATGCCTCCGTAAGAGTCGGGACCGCCGTCAAGACCGATTACGAAACAGTTGCTGAGTGAACCCACCTGGAGATGATTGCCGATACCGGTCATAGGGCTACCCTGCGGCACGATGTAGCGGAAATCCTTCATCAGGTCAAACACCTCATCCTCACTCATAGGGTTAGGATAATTGCTCTCTATGCGCGCAATTTCGCGGGCAAGACGACGGTGCATGTCGTCGGGGGTCTTCTCAAACAGATTTCCGAAAGAGTCTTTTAGTGCATATTTTGTAACCCATACCCTTGCGGCAAGCTCATCGCCGTCAAAGTACCGGACCGAGGCCTCATAAGCCTCATCATAAGTATATGTATTATTTTCCACGAGGTGATAATTTTTATTTGCCGATACAAAGATACGCTTTAAAATTGTATATTCGCAAAATAAATGCAATTCTAAAAACAGTTATACGACATGGATATCGACCGATATTTCGCCAACCGGCGCACAGTGCGCCGCTACACGACGCAGGAAGTAGCCCCCGAACTGCTGACACAGCTACTTGAAGAGGCTACACACGCCCCTAACACCGGAAACATGCAGCTCTATTCAGTGATAGTGACGCGCTCTGAAGAGGGCAAACGCGCACTTGCCCCGCTACACTTCAACCAGGCGGCGGCGACGGGCTGCAGTGTGCTGCTCACCTTCTGTATCGACATCAACCGCTTCAACCTGTGGTGTAAAGAGGGAAATGCCGACGCGGGCTTCGGCAACCTCCAGATGCTGCTTGCCGGAGCAATCGACGCCTCGCTGTTTGCCCAGCAATTCAACACGCTTGCCGAGATTCACGGACTGGGATGCTGCTACCTCGGCACCACCGCCTACAACGCGCCGGAGATAGCAAAAGTGCTGGAGCTGCCCGACGGTGTAGTGCCGCTTGTATCTCTCACAGTAGGATATCCCGAAGGGGAGGCACCGCTATCGGATCGCCTCCCATTGGAGGCAATCGTGCATGACGAGAAATACCGTCAATACACCCCGGAACAGATTCGCGAGATATATGCCGGGCAGGAAAACAGTGGCGACAGCAAACGGTTTATCGAGGAGAACGGCAAATCGACGCTCGCGCAGGTATTTGCGGAGGTGCGTTATCCGAGAGCTGCCAACGAGGCATTTTCAAAGACGTTGCAGGAGTATCTGGAAAAAGGATTTTTTAAGTAGGAAGTATTGAGTATTAAGGGGGGACCTTAGAGACCTTAGAGACCTTAGAGACCTTAGAGACCTTAGAGAGCATGATACGATATAAAAAGCGAGGGCTGTGCCGGTCGGCACAGCCCTCGGTGTATGGGGGTAGATGGGATTATTCGGCGGGATCCATTACAAATACGCGGTAGTTGTTCTGCTTCATAAGTTCAGCCATGAATGCCTCTACATCAGCCTCGGTGATGGCGTTGATGGTGTCAACGGCTGTAAGGAATGTATCGACCGGAAGTATCTGATAGCCGGTCATGCCCGAGAGCCAAGCCTGGTTTTCAGTCATGCCACGGGTAGCCTCCTTAACCATGAATTCCTTAACCTTACCAAGTTCCTCGGCAGAGATGTTTTTGGTCATGTCGTCAAACTGACCTGCGATAATCTCCAGCACCTCATCTTTCATCTCGGGCTTCATCGGGAATGAAGTCTGGAACATCACAGGATTGTCGGAGATGCGTGAGAGCTGACCGTGAGCACCGATTGAATAAACCGCACCCTTCTCCTCGCGGACTGTCTTAAGGAGACGAGCCGAAAGTATCTGACCGGCAATCGAGGCGAGCTTCTGATTTTTAGCTGTGTAAGGCATATCGCCGGTCACCACGATTGCTGCGTAGGTAGTAGGGGTATCCATCTTCTGCTTCACCTGCTCGGTAGAAGAACCTGCCTCAATACCGAGACCTGCAAGCTTGACAGAAGCGGGCTTCCCGGCTTTTGCGGGAAGAGTGGCTATATATTGCTCGACAAGAGGCTTGAAAGCGTCAATGTCGATATTTCCCACGAAATAGAATGTATAGTCGGCGGCGTTAGCGAGCTGAGAACCTACAATCTCCAGGATGCGGTCGCGGCTTGCATTTTCAACCGTAGCGACATCAAGAGCATAAGAACGCGGCGACTTGAACAGGTATTCGAGCAGCTGCTTGTTGAACTGATAAGTCGGTTGAGCCTCCTGGTTTTTAAGAGCGCCGGTATATATGTTCTGTGCCGACTTAAAGTCGTCGGGGCTGATTGCAAATCCGGTAAATGTAGCGTAAATAAGCTCCATCAACACCGGAAGGTCCTTGGGAACCGTAGAGCCGGAGACCTCGCGGTCGTAAGCTGACAGCTCGATATCGCAACTTGCCTGCTTTCCGGCGAGATATTTTTCCAGATCAGAGCTGCTATAAGTTCCCAGACCATGTTGACCTATGGCATAAGGGAGATAGCGGAGATTCAGGTCATCCTCGGCACCTAAAACCGATGTGCCCCCCAGAGCGAGAGCATTGAAAAGGATTTCATTTTCCTTGAAATCAGTCTTCTTCACAACGACCTTCACACCATTGGAAAGAGTCCATTCCTGAGTATTGTAGAGCGGATTTTCAGTAATCGACACAATCTTGCCGGGTGCCGGAAGCGACTCGATAAGCGGCTCGCTCTTCACCTCATCGACAAACGCCTCAATCTCCTCGGCATCGACACGCTGCATAGCCTCGGCGAGCTGCGCCTCGGTAGGTACGGTGAAACCTTCAGCCTCCGGGAGCATGGCAAGCACGATTACATTCTCGTCGCCGATAAGTTCGGGCAACGCCATGTTAATCATCTCGACAGGGAGCTGATTTGCCAGCATACTCATCATGGTAAACTCATTCTCAATACCGGGGATAGGCTCATTGTCAAGGAAATGATTTACATACTCCTCGACAAGAGAGGTGGAAGTGGTAGTGGCACGGTTATTGTAAGCCTTCTCCAGACGGGAAAGATACTCGCTTCTCGCACGGTCATACTCGGAAGAGGTGAAACCGCCGCGCTTTGCACGGAGCACCTCGCGGTAAACCGCCTCAAATGCCGGAATCAAATCATCACCCTTGGGAAGTGCCGCAACAGTCAATGCATCCACAGTCTTCGACAGCATATATTGACCGTAGCCGGCATCGGCAAGCGCAAACACTGCGTCAGGCTTGCTCGACATCTCCTGGAAACGCGCATTAAGCATGGCATCAATCATGTTGACGGCATATTTCCCGATAAGATAGTCAAGATTGCCCTTCAACGAGTCGGGTGTTGCCTCCGACTTGAACATAATCTGCACAACGGCATTGCTCAGTTCAGGATCGCTGCCCACGGCAAAGATGGTCTCCTTATTGTCAGGGACAGGGAAATAAACGCGCTCAGCAGGATTGTCAGGCATCTTGACATCGGAGAAAATCTCCTTTATCTTAGCCTCGATGCGGTCCACATCAATATCGCCGACCACAACGATACCCTGCAAATCGGGGCGATACCACTTCTCGTAATAATCACGGAGATCCTGATATGGGAAATTGTCAACGACTTCCATAGTACCGATAGGCAGACGGTGAGCGTACTTGCTGTCGGGGTATATCGTGGGAAGCAACTTTTCAAGTATGCGCATCTGCCCTACATTGCTGCGACGCCACTCCTCGTGGATGACACCACGCTCCTTGTCAATCTCGGCATCTTCGAGAAGCAGCCCGTCGGCCCAGTCATGAAGAATGAGCAGACATGAATCCTGCACACTCTCGCGAGCCGTCGGGACATTACATATATTATACACAGTCTGGTCGGTCGAAGTATAAGCGTTAAGATTTTGTCCGAATTTCACGCCTACAGTCTCCAGCCATGACACAACCTCGTTGCCGGGGAAATTTTTGGTGCCGTTGAAGCACATGTGTTCCAGAAAATGAGCGAGACCGCGCTGATTGTCTTCCTCCTGCATCGATCCAACCTTCTGGGCAATGTAATAGTCAGCCTGCCCTTTGGGATACTCATTGTGACGAATGTAATAGGTCAAACCATTGTCAAGTTTTCCAATCTTTACATCAGGGTCAACCGGAATGGGCGGCATAGCCTGCGCCATAACGTAGACCGGGGCTATCGCCGCTGCGACCAGCAGCAACAACCTGGTAAAATACTTTTTCATTGCTAAATTTTGATTAAATTTTTCAATTATCACACAAAGATAAAGAGATTATCCGAAATAGCAATAAAAGTGTGTGTTTTTCATAGTATCTGAGATACCACAATAAAAATCTAAAACAGCGACAGCTGTACCGGCACGTGTGGTGCGGGCATAAGAATGACCGAGCGGTCATGACTCCAGCCCTGGCTTGAATTGCGCAGACGCAACGTGACAAGCCCGAGACTGCCGGTGACAGCACGACGTACCTGACATAAAATATCGGAAAAAGAAGTTAAGCCGCTAAGCCTCAATGAGGCAAGCTGCCTGCCGTGTTGCGACAGGGTAGCATAGATTATATCAGAGCTGTTGATTGTTCCCATAGTGGTGTTTGCCTTAAAATTACAAGGCAAATGTAGCTCACCACACGGGCGACATCAGCGCACAGCAATGTAAATGTTTGTTAATAGCTCAACATTTGAACATAGCCTCAATCTTCGAGAGATCCTCGCGTAAAGCCGGCTCCATCGAAAGACGCTCCTCAATATTGCGGCAGGCATGAAGAACAGTGGCATGGGTGCGCGAAAGGCGTGTGCCTATCGCGGTAGCGGGCATCTTGGCATCGCGGCGCGCAAGAAACATCACCATCTGCCGCGCATCGGAAATCTCGCGCTTGCGGCTTTTCGCAAACAACGCGTCCTGGTCGATGTTGTAATAGTCGCTGACGCTCTGTGCAATCATCTCGAAATTGATTGACTTCTTGTGAATCTTCACGGCATTGCCAAGCACAGTGCGGGCAAGGTCGACGGAAATCTCACAGTTAAGTATCGTGGCATGAGCAATCAGTGACACGATAATTCCCTCCAGTTCACGGATGCTGTCAGTGACATTTGACGCGATATAGTCGAGTACCTCTGCAGGTATCTTCAAGCCATCCTGCGACGCACGACGGGCAAGCACCTCGCGGCGCAGGCTCACATCGGGCTTTTCAAGCTCGGCGGTCATTCCACACTTGAAACGTGACAGAAGACGCTCGTGCATATCCTTCATCATCGACGGCGGACAGTCGCTCGACATGATTATCTGCCTCTGGTTGTGATGAAGATGATTGAATATGTGGAAGAAGGCACCCTGAGTACCGGGCTTGTGCATGAGATCCTGAATATCGTCGATTATAAGCACGTCGATAGACTGATAGAAGTTGATGAACTCATTGACACGGCTCGGTTTTGCAGTGGCTGCAGCGGTGTACTGGCTCTCGAAAAGACGCGCCGACAGATACAACACTCTCGCTTTTGGATCACGCTCCTTTATGCGGATACCGATAGCCTGGATAAGATGGGTCTTGCCTACACCCGTGGGACCGAAGATAAAGAAGGGATTGAAGGTCTTAATCTCCGGATTGGTGGCGATAGCCTCGCCTATAGCGCGCGCAATCTTATTGGAAGGGCTGGCGCAATAATTCTCGAATGTATTCTTAGGGTTAAGCCCCGAATCGAAATCCTCCACGACTTCAGTCACAAAAGGATTGCCGGAACGCTGACGCACGGCCGGACTCGGATTGACGCTCTCTATAGCCACAGAGGTATCAGGGTCGGAGCCTATCTGATTGTATTCATAAAACAATTTCACCCCGGGACCATACACCTTATGAAGCGTGTATAGCAATATTCTTGCATACTGCTCTTCAAGGCGCTCCACAAAAAACGATGTGGGCACACGGAGACGAAGCTCATTCCCCTCAAAACTTTTGGAAGTGATAGGCTTGAACCAGGCGTCAAACTGCTCGGCAGGAAGATTATCCTTAAAGATTTTCAGGCAATCTTCCCACAACTTAAGGTGAGATTCTTTCATGAAAATGTAATTTTATGGCTATATGTAGGCTTAACTTTTCTATGCAAATTTCCCCAACTTTTTTTTGAAAAACAATCGAAAAAAAATTTGGAAATTACAACTATTATGCAACATCCCTGTTTCTCAATAGCTTATCAAACCATTAACATTTGGTCTTAAATTTAGCAAATCCAATCCGGCATAAAGCTATATTTCAACACATTACATCCATATCACAAAGTTAATACAACTTAGGGGCTTCGCGTGAAACCCCTAATTATAGCTATGGTAGCACAACTTCAGCTGTGGAACATCAGCAGCAAAAAGTTATCAACTATTTAGAATCAATCTAAATAGCGACGTATTATCAGAACACCTTAATCGGCGGGATGTAACGCTTGGGATTTTGCTTGAGATCGATAAGTATCGAATCCAGCCCTCCGGCGACACCGTTAAGATGGTCATAAAGCTGACGATCGTTAAGGAGCAACCCTACAGAATTGTCGGGTTCGTTCATCTTGCGTGTAATAGCATTGACATTTGCAGTAAGCTGGTTTACATTATCCATAGTCTCCTGCAAAGGCAATTTCTTCAGTTCCTCCGACATCACGGCGAGATCTGCAGTGATAGAGTCAAGATTGCCCGCCACGCCGTCGACAGTCTTCATTGTCGCAGGCATACCGGCGAGAGTGCGGTTAAGATACACTGTGGTCGCCTGAAGATTGGCGGTGATGGCGTCGAGACGCTTAACCGACAGCAACAGCGCGGAGTCACTTACAAGGTTGTTGACAGAAGTCAGCAAAGTATCTATCTTCGGGAATACCTCGGCGACACGCGGCATAAGTTCACCCGTCACGCCATCAAGCATCGACGGCTGACACTCGCCGATAAGCTTCGACCCTACTTCATGACTCGACGACGACTGAGAAAATTCAAGTATTATCGAAGGGGTGCCGAGGAGGCTGCTCTCAATAATCGCCTTGCTGCCTTCAGGCACCCGCAACTGCTTGTCGAGGGAAATCTCAACAAGTATATGACCGGGATTATCATACTCGTATGTAATATCGCGCACCTGCCCTACCTTGAATCCGTTGATGGTGACGGGAGCCGACACGGTAAGTCCGTTGACATTAGTGTAAGACACGTAATAATAATTAGCTGCCTTAAACAGGTTGATACCTTTCAGATAGTTGATACCAAAAAACAGCACGAGTGCGGCAATCAATACAGAAAGTCCTATTATCAACTCTTTTGAATAGCGTTTCATATTGCTTAATCAGGTTTTTAATATCTTTAGTGTAACTCTATTTTATACGTTTACCATCGCGGGTAGTTATGATGAAAGCATCGGAAAATTTCTTTCTCACTTTTTTCATCTCGCTTTTTGCCTCGTCAAGAGATTCAAAACTGCCCACAGTATATTTCCACATATTGCCGTCGCGATAGCTCTCGACATTTTTCAATCCCTTGAATTCCTTGGCATTATGCTTGAATTTTACAGGATGAGACATGAACTGGACCTTATAGCGCAGCCCTTCGCCCATCATTTCTCCACCGTCAGCGGCATCAACGGCATCTACTTGTATATCCTCTTCAAAGACGGCAGGCTCAATGTCCGTAGCGACCTCCTCATTATCAGTCTTTCGGTCCTTTTTCTTATCCTTACGCTTATCCTTCATCACTCCCGATTTGCGGTCGTAAGAAAGCTTATATGACTTGAAGGCGTTGAATATGGATTTTGCAAATTTGGTCTGGCCGTTTTCTGAAGCGAGAAAAGCCTCCGATGTGGGATTACATATAAATTCAAGCTCAATCAACACTGCAGGCATCCCGGTCTTCGCAAGAACCCAGAAACCGGCTTGACGCACACCGTTATCCTGTCGGCCGGCTGTAGTGACCATCTCAGCCTGCACCTTGCTTGCAAAGTCGATACTCTGCTCCATGTGCTGATTCTGGCTCAGCTCGAAAATTATGTAAGATTCGGTGGAATTAGGATCAAAACCGCAATAAGTGGTCGAAAAATCATCCTCAAGCATCATCACGGAGTTCTCACGTTTTGCAACCGCGAGGTTTTCGGCACTTCTGTGAAGACCGAGTGTATAGGTCGCGGCACCCTTTATTGTAGTGCGCCGCTTGTTTTTCTTGTCAACTGAATTGGTATGTATCGATATGAACAGGTCGCCATGAGCCTTATTGGCTATCTCGGCGCGCTCCTGAAGCTCCTTGAAATAGTCGCCGTCGCGGGTATATACCACCTTGACATCATCCATATCCTTTTTAATCAAGTCGCCAAGTTTAAGAGCCACACCGAGGTTTATGCTCTTCTCATTGGTCTTTTTACCGATTGCCCCGAAGTCATGACCGCCATGCCCCGCGTCGATAACCACGACAAAATCTTTTGCCGGGAGAAGCAAAGCAGACGAAAGAGATATTATGAGGATTAGTGCAATCCGTAAAAAACGATACATATATAATATAACCGAATATCTTTGCAAAATTAAGAATTTACGGTGTATTTTTGCTAATTCACAACGCTTTTTTATCCCATAAGCACAGAAATCATGCCGTTTTGAACAACCGCGGTGATACTTTCACCATGAAAATACGTTACTTTTGCATAACCAAAACAATTAACACCGATGAAGTCATTATTGTTGGCAGCCTGCGCCTCCATTATCATTGCCTTTACATCATGTGGCGACAATAACCGCCGTCACGCGCCGTCAGACGCACAAAGAGTGAAAATAACGCGTTTCGACCGCGACATAGCAGCCTATCCGCAACTTGACAGCATACGTAGGGCACAATTCCGCGACCGCTATGCTGGTGTGCTTATGATGACAGTAGGTCCCGACACGATTACTGACGAAGCTGTAGCCACCTATGCGCGAGGGAGAGGCGTGACAATGTTTGTACCCGACATCAAGGAGCGATTTACTACACAGGACTCCATCGAGAATGTACTCACCGATGTGTGCTATCATCTTTCCGGGAAACTCCCCGAAATGACATGGAAAGAGATTTACGGTGGAGTGTCGACCTACAACCAGTCGATATTAATGACCGACACCATAATGCTTGTAGGGCTTAACCATTATCTTGGCGAAGACTATCCGGCATACGCATATTTCGAGCCTTATCAGCGGGTGGTGAAAACAGAGCGTCATCTTCCGTATGATATAACGGAGGCGATGATAATAGGACGATACCCGTATGTCGAGAATGAAAGTTCGTCACTGCTCAACCGTATGTTATATGACGGAGCCATAACATATATATTGATGACATCATTACCGGGAGCCGACCTCTCTGAAGCCATGGGGTACACTACGGAACAGACGGAGTGGATGATGAAAAATGAAGGAAATGTGTGGCGGCGCATAATCGAGCAGGGGTATCTCTACTCCACCGACGGGAGCATGGCATCGCGCCTGTGTCGCCCCGCGCCGGCTTCGCCGGCAATACATCCCGATGCCCCCGGCGCAGCATGCCGCTTCATAGGCTACCGCATCGTTGACGCTTACATGCAGTCACATCCCGATTTCGAGGTGGCGAAGCTGCTCTCGCCTGAGTTTTACAACTCCACCTCATCGCTCGTTGACGCCGGCTATTCGCCGAGGTGACCTCAATTAACTATCATTCCGCCAAAGCGACGGTCGACACGCGCGTCGTAATGATATGAGCGTGCAAACTGTCGTATCAAGGCGATCGTAAGCCTACTCGGCAGTATAAACATCCTCTCCTAACGACTTGCTGGCACAGATCATTACATTACCAATTTGTTTGATCATCGCGAAAAAAATTTCATCCTGCAAATAAGATGCAATATTTCCTCGCAAAGGATAGCCTTCCTGCATTTCTTTTGCATCCAACCAATCCATATCTTTCATCTGATCCAACAAGAATTTCACGGCTCGCCGTTGATCTTTTCTCGGAACAACCGTGTAGCTCGGAAGAACATCCCCATCATACCGTTCATTCATATAAATACCACCGATGTTCATCAGTACATTATTTAAATAACGGAAATACTGATATATAACCTCATTATACATATTTAGGCGGAAGCGATAGTCAGGATCATCTTTTCCCACCCAACCGTTCAAGTTTGCTAAAATAATTTTCAAATTTTTGATACCATAAACCCCAGCTTTCATGGCATCGTCTCCCAAATCTTCCTCTACGGAACTCGGATCAAGACGTGTTCTGAACTGTTGTTTACCGTAACGATAAGCCAAATTACCAGACTTCTCCGAAATCCATTTAGATAATGTGGGCACCTCATCTTCCGGAGTTTTAGCATCCAACAAAGGACGATATAACCAACTAATTGAAAACATATCATACAACCCAAGTTCCGGGGGGGTCAACCGAACCCCTTTCTCTTTATCCCCGGGTTGTGCCACATAATTATTCCGAGCATAATCCATAATGGAATAAGTCGTACCGTACTTTTGCGTAAAAGATGGAGAACGCAACGAATAGACAGGAATAGCTGCTGAAGCAGACATATTATGCATCAATGCTAAACAATGTCCCACTTCGTGAGAAACTACATAACGGATACAATCCCCGATAATCTCATCATCTAATACCACTTTCCTCACATCCGAATCGACAGCTGCCGTGTGCAGGAATCTCCAATCCTGCACCAATTTAATCACGTTATGATACACGTACACCGAAGCATTGATAATCTCTCCCGTACGAGGGTCTGTCCACGAGGGTCCCATGGCATTAGCAACAGAAGAAGGGGAATAACGAATACAGGAATATTTCAAATTATCCGGATCAAATTCAGGATCATCCGTCGGAAAATCTTTAGCTATAATTGCATTTTTAAAACCTATATTCTCGAAAGCCTTCTGCCAAACTTCTACCGCATACTTCATGTACGGTTTCCACATCTCGGGAAATGCATTATCTATATAGAACACGATCGGTTTCTTCGGTTCAACTAACTCTCCTCGACGATAAGCCGCCTCATCCTTAGGTTCCAATCTCCAACGATTTGCATAGTATAATGGTTTCATACCATTTCCCTCGTTACTGAATTCTGAATACCCTTGCCAAAAAATATTAATACGAGGATCAGCCAGACGCGGACGCATCGGTTCTTCCGGC
>ENA-UESU01001219-UESU01001219.1-human-gut-metagenome-genome-assembly--contig:-NODE-1219-length-18866-cov-5.780031_pt1 | contig 18866 bp, 6 predicted proteins | sample MGYA00243007_ERZ508008 | MGnify/ENA primary metagenome ERZ508008 (study PRJEB26167, sample SAMN06115399) | human gut metagenome | host: Homo sapiens | place: China:Henan | collected 2016-06-23 | study...
AGGTCATGTCACTCTTTTTCATCTTTTATTCATTTTAGTTGATACTTATAGTAGTCAACCAAATCCAGGGTAAGACACTACGCATGACCTGTCGGCAAAGTCCGGTAGATATAGAGCACTGTGACAGCAAAAATTGCCATCACAGTGCTGTCACTAGTTGCTGTCACTGCTTTACTTCTTCATTATAAGCGAGTTATGCTCTGCTTTGTGACGGTGACAGCAAAACACATATTTATTTTTCTATAGAGGGTTATTGGAGTTTCTTCCCCCAATATGTCTTTTGATTACCCTGGGCCGCATACACAATCGTATGTGTCCGCGGACTGGCTTCCCAGTCGACTTCACGTTGCAGATAGAGTACTACTCCGGCGCTTGTCGTGATGGTTTGAGTCGCTGCATCAAATGTCCATGTAGCATTTTTCCAGCTGCCGGAAGTTATCTTATGCGTACCGAGATCATAAGTCATCGTTTCGGACGTTCGTTGGGTGCCCGTACTGGTGGTCAATGCCAGATGTTCCCAGTCTCCGGCTATTTCATTTTCCGTGATAGGCGCTTGCGGAACGGCTCCGTAACGTTCGGGCATAACGAGAGGCCAGCCGTTGGCATCCCAGCGGATGCTGCGTACATGTCCCATCATGATGGCGTTGGAGTATTCATTGCCGCCTACGTTCACAGGGAAACGTCCTTGTGAAGTATAGAACCAGTTGCCGGCTCCGTCATCGAAGATGCCGCAATGGGAAATTCCTACCCAGCCGTAGCTGTTGTCGAACCGGTAAGGAGCAGTCAGTATCGGATATAGTTGCGCGCTTCCCATAGCGGAATTTCCGTGTATGTCTACATAAGGGCCGTCGATGTTTTTAGAACGGCAGACACGTGTATTATATTCTACCGACAGTGAACCGTAAGCCAGGAACAGATAGTAATAACCGTCACGATAGATCACTTCGGGACCTTCGGATGCCTGCCAGCGGCTGGTGCCACGTGTGGCGATTATCTTTCCATAACCCGAATTGTCTTCCCCTGTGATGTCCCAGGGATTTCCCAAAGCATTCAGCGGTTTGCCGTCTTCCGGATTTACCTGTAGGGCAGCGATACCGCTGTGCCATGAACCATAGATCAGCCAGTGTTCGCCATTTTCCGTTATTATATAAGTAGGGTCGATCGCATTGATTTTAAAATACCCTTCCCAGTCATTGATGCTGCTGCGCCCATAATCCGTCTTTCCCTTATCGCTGGCAGAGCAGACAACGAATCCTTTGTCTTCCCATATATTACTTGCCGGATCGGAAGTTTCCATCAGTCCGATAAACGCGCGTTCGGTCCATGAACCGTCAAAGTTGCCGTTGTTCTCAATTTCCGGTTTTCCGGTTTGGATGTAGTTCGTGATTACGATGGAATAATACATACGGTATTTTCCGTTCGATACTTTTCGTGCAACAGGTGCCCAGTATCCGTAAGACGGATTGTCAATCGGTTCCAGTCCCATCTCCTGACGGTAGGCATTCAGCTTTTCTTTGATCCATGTCGGGGGCGTTTCACTCATAGTTGCTCCCAGGTACTCCCAGTTTACGAGGTCTTTGGAACGCCGTGCGTGGAAGTGTCCGTTTCCGCTGTGCGCGTTGCCGTAAGAAGCGTCTGTCTGATACATATAGTAATATCCGTCATCGGTTTTCATTACCGTAGGGTCGTGTACGTTGGCAAGGTTCCAGTCATAACGGTTGCTCCAGGCTGAGAAACTTGTGTAGTCGTCTACATACGTGGGTGCTTCGTACGCTGCCAGTTCATCGCTCAGTGTCTCGGCGGGAGTCGTGAAAGAAGTTTCCTCCGAGTATCTGGGCTCTTCGTTGTAAAGGGTGACAAAGGCTCTTACGTAATACGTCGTCTGTGGAGTCAGGCCGGTCAGGGTCGTACTGATTTCCGATCCTCTGACTTCGGAGGTCGTGTCATAAATGTCCGGATGGGATGCCGTGGCGTAGCAGAATCCCCGTTTGACGATATTCACTCCTTCCGTTCCGCTGATATTGGCGGATAAGGTTGCTTTGTTATACCCCACATTCGTATATGCCGGCGTTGTGATGCTTAAAGCTCCTGATGCGGAGTTTTCATCGTCGTCGCTGCACGCTGCCAGAGCGAGCGTGCAACAGAGTAGAAGATAGATGGTCTTTAAGTATTTCATATCTCAGTCTTTCTTTTTTAGATTGTTTTGATGTTTATTCGTTAGAAGCGCTTCCGGTGTCCCATCCCGGATTCTGTCCCAGATTGGGTGCCCGTTTCACTTCGTTGGCAGGTATCGGGAAATAGTAACTCTTGGGATTGACAAACGTGCGTGAATTGACCGTTTCTGCCAGTCCGAAGGTATAGGAGGGAGTATCTGCGTTGCCGGTGACCTTCACTCCATAAAGATTCAGCAACTGGTTGTAACGGGGCTTTCCGGTTTCTCCCGTAGAGGTTACATTGTCATATAGTTTCCAGCGGCGTACATCGAAGAAACGATGATCTTCGAAAGCCAGTTCGATGCGTCTTTCGTTGCGGATACGTTCGCGGAGTTCACTTTGCGACATATCTGCGTAGGCCGGCATACCGGCACGGGCGCGTACCTCATTGATGTAACTGTATGCCTTGGCAGGACCTTCCGCTTCATTATAGGCTTCGGCGGCATTCAGCAGAATTTCGCCATAACGGAAAATCATCCATGCGTGAGGATAGGTGGCCGGTTCTTTGCAGGAAATGTTATTCACGAACTTTTTCAGATAGTATCCGGTGTAGGTGCCTCCCATGGCTGAGGTGTAATCCACTCCTTTGTCCGCATCCGAGTTGTAGCGTACGTCGATGGCACGTCTTTCTTCTTTGTCGGCACGTCCCCACATCATGCCTTGATAGAAGATGGTTTGTGCCAGACGCGGGTCACGGTCTTTATACGGATTGGCGGCATCGTAGGTACTGCCGTTCTCATCGATCCGTTTGCCGTTGCTCATTTCGTAAGCGTCCACCAGATTCTGTGTCGGGTTGGTACGTCCGTTTCCGGAGAAAGAACCGGTAAAGCCTACCGGCAGGAATACTTTTTCTACCTGATTGGTATTCCATACAGAGCGTGCAAGGATAATTTCATTGTTGTATACCGGATTGGTCGTGAAACATTCGTAATAGTCATTCTCCGGATTTCCCGTATTGTACAGTCGGTAAGGGTAACTTTGCTTGTTATTCTGAGTGATGAAGTCGGCTGCTGCCTGCGCCGCATTCGCCCAGTATGCGGTGTTGCCGTCCGGATTGTTCAGTTTGGAAGCACGGTAGAGCAGGGCTCTTGCCTTTAAAGCATAAGCGGCGGCTCCGTTGACACGTCCCCAGTTGGATGCTTCATCGCTGTAGCGGAAAGGGAGCTGGTTTTTGATCTGGTCGCATTGGTCGGCTACCCATTCAAGTGCTTCGGCAGCGGGAGTACGGAACATGTTCATTGCCGAAGGATCGGACAAGTCGAAGATGATCGGTTCGCCGGATTCATCTTCCGCAATGACAGGGGCAGCGCCGAACCAGCAGATTAAGTCGAAATGGAAGATAGCGCGAAGCAGTCTGGCTTCTGCACAGTAACGGTCGTAAAGGCGGTTGTCATCGCCGTCTTTCTCCGTATTTCCTACTACGGATGCCTTGGCGTTCTTCAGAAACATATTACATTTCCGAATCCCGTATAAGTCGGTGTTCCAGAAGCCCAGCAGGGGATGGTCGCCGGCGGTGTATCCGTCGCTGCCGATCTTTGTATAATAATGAAGTCCCCAGCAGGTCACTGCATTATCCGTCATACAGTCACGTGAAGCACCTGTGAACTGGTCGTCCGACAGTGGCGCCAGTCCGTCCGGCAGATTCGTGTAGATGTTGGCGAGGAACTCGCGTGTCAGGTTCTGGTTATTGAACACTTTCTTTTCAGATAAGGAGGCATCGTACTCTTTGTCGAGGTAGTCGCTGCACGAACTGCCTGCGAGTGCGAGGACCAGAGTAGCTATATAAGTTGATATTCTTTTCATAATTCTTTGCTGTTTTATTGAATGATTAGAATCCGATATTCACACCGAACGTAAATGAACGTGTCTTGGGATATGCCCAGATATAGTTGGTCGGGTTTTCCGGATCAAAGCCTTTAGGCAGATGGCTCCAGTTGCACAGGTTGTAGCCGCTGAAGTAAAGACGGCATTTCGTCATATTGACTTTAGAAATCAATCGTGCAGGAAGTGAGTAGCCGACTTCCACATTGCGCAATGAAAGGAAATCTCCATTGACTACCCAGATGGTAGACTCATTGTAAGGATAGTTCCGGTCGAGGTCACTGAAGGAAGTAGACAAACGCGGATATTTGGCGTTGATATTGCGCGGGTCTGTCGGATCATCGGTATAATATCCCCATGTGTTGGTGATTTCATGAGTGGAAGTACCTCCCCAGCCGAAACCATAGTCCATATTCTCGCGACAGGGAACGGTGCGGTTCAGATAAGCCGTCAGCACGGCACGTGCGTCGAAACCTTTCCAACTGAAACCTAAACGGATGGTCGGGATTAATTCCGGAATATTTGTGTATCCGGTCGGTACTTTGTCGTAGCTGTCTATTTTACGGTCGCCGTTCGTATCCTGGAATACGGCATTGCCGAGCTTGTATTTACCGGCAGCGTTCCACGGATATTTCTGAGGATTGGCAACGGCATCTTCATACGACTCCGGAATCAGGTCGGGATTACTGGCCCATTGTTTCCAGATCAGGAGCTGGCTTTGGTCGATCCGGTTGCCGGTTCTTGCCTGATAAGCGTAATCGGGAGTCAGTTCATCCATTTCGGTGATCTTGTTGGTGTTGAAGGTCAGCATACCGTCGATATAGTATTCAAAATCACCGATCCGGTTGCTATGTCCTAAAGTGATCTCAAAACCTTTCGTTTCGGCCTTGCCGTAAGAGTCTTGCGGAGCGTTTACACCGAATAAGCCGGGCACGGTGGAACGGGATACCAGAATATTGGAACGCCATTCCTTGAAGAAGTCCACAGAACCGTAGATTTTCTTGTTCCACAAGTCGAAGTCAACGCCGAAGTTTGCCATATCTGAGATTTCCCATTTGATATTCTTGTTGCCGGCTGTCGATTCATATACACCTTCCGTGTAAGATTGGGAAGTACCGAAATTATATCCGCCTCCTTCGGTGAATGTACCTTGGTACGGGTAGCGGCTGACGCCTGTTACGGCTTGTCCTGCCCGTCCATAGGATGCGCGGAGTTTCAGGAGATTCACGAACGAGTTCTTCAGCCATGATTCTTCGGAAAGTACCCATCCCACGGAACCGCCGGGGAATGTTCCGAAGCGTTCGCCGTCGGCATAATTATCACTGCCCATGCGGGAGATATTACCGGAAAGGATATACCGGTTGTTATATACATAGGTAGCCTGTGCATTATAAGAGAGGTAGCGGTTGGATGATTCCTGTCCGCGTACTACATTCTGATAAGTACGGATAAAAGCCTGGGCATTGACGGCATGTTTGCCGAATGTATGTTCGTATGCCAGTCCGCCGTTCATATTGAGATTATAGTAATAGTCACGTGGAGAAGTGGTGGCATTGGGCAATGCTTTGTACGTTCTCATGCGTTGGTATGTATATTCCGACGGGTCGTTGACATCAGCCATATAGTTATAGTAGTAGACATTGACATCGGCTTGCTGCACCTTCTGGAATGTTTCGTAAGAGTCGAAACTGAACGTCATCTTGGCTTTCAGTCCGGGAACGAGGGCATCCAGGTTTCCGGTAGCCGTTACGGTTGTATAGAGGTTACGGCGGCGGTTCTGCTCCACACCACGTCCGGCGATTTGTGCGGCACCGTTTTTACTGTCGCTGCTGGTTGGCATAAAGAATTCACCGTTCGGGCAGAATACGGGATACACCGGAAGATTTTCGCCGGCTCCCCAGGTAAAGAGGTTCCATACGTCAATGCCCGGTTGGGAGATATTGTCGATACGTCCGCCCAAGTCCATCGATACATTCAGAAACTTGTTTACATCGATGTCGATGTTCGAACGCAGGTTGTAACGGTTCAATACTTCCTGTGTGCTGTATCCTTCGTTCCATTCCGTCCATTTGGTGTCGAACAAACCTTCCTGGCGGAGATAAGAGAAGGAGACATAGTAGCGTGCACGTGCATTACCACCGCTGACAGACAGGTTGGTACGGTATTGCGGAGCTGCATCCCGCAGCATGGTGTCGTGCCAGTTCGTATTGAAGTATTTGTATTTGGCCATTCCTTCCAACTGCTCACCGTTGCAGACACGACGGTAGTATTCCAGGTCTTCATCGGAATATTCGGGACTTAATCCGTCCAGGTATCGTGCCTGATTACGGCTCAGCGCATAGTTATAAGAATTCTGGCTTTCGGGAATTCCGGCAATAGTCTGGAAGCCGACTTCTTGTGTGAAGTTGATTTTAGTCTTACCGGTTTCTCCGCGTTTGGTCGTTACGAGTACTGCGCCGTTGGCTCCACGCATTCCATAGATAGCGGTGGCGGCGGCATCCTTCAATATCGTAATCGATTCAATAGGGTAGGCATCGAGGAATGAGAGGTCACGTTCCACATTGTCGACGATGATCAACGGACTGCGTGCACTGGCATTCATGGTACGGATGCCACGGATATACATAGCTGTTTCACTCCATCCCGGTTCGGATTGCGCCTCATACGTCTCTACACCGGTGACAGTGGAGGTAAACGCATTCTGCAAAACGGTTACCGGATGTTTTTCCAGTTCTTCTCCGGTGACGATGGAGGTGGACTCTGTCACAAACTTCTTGGGTTTGCGGTTGAAAGGAAGCGGAGTCGTATGAGCATATTCATCCAGGTCGGCATCCATGACAATCTTGAAGTTCTCATCAAAGTCGGCAATGGCTGTTGCCGGCAGATAACCTACGCTGCTTACATAAAGCTCGTCGGCAGGTTTTACATTCTTCAAAGTGAAGAAACCGTCCTTGTCCGAGAGTGCGATGCGGCTTGCTTCCGCTACGTTGACCACCGCACCTGCGATAGGTTCACCCTCTGCATTTACGATTCGTCCTTTCAGGACTTTAGCATCTTGCGCCCATCCGTTGCCCAGCATGAAAACTGTGGCTACGGTGAGCAGGATTCTTTTGAATCCTGTCTGTATGTTATTTAATTTCATCGGTTGCATATTCATTCAGTTAATTGTTCCAACCCGGGTTGTTTTCGATATTCGTTTTCCATACTTCTCCTTCCGGTATCGGGTAGAGATACATTTTCTCCGTAAATACCCGGTTCTGGGCAACTTTACGTGTATAGACAAACTTTCCGTTTTCCTTGGTAACCTCCATTCCGTAGATAGGACGTGCCAATGCTTTTTCCGCTACATTCCAGCGACGTACGTCCCATGCGCGATGATCTTCAAAAGCGAGTTCGACGGTACGTTCCTTGCGGATGAAGTTACGGCGGTCGGCAATGGTCTGAAGATCGCTGCGGTCTGTGAGTTTGGCAGTCATCCCTACACGGTCGCGGAGAGGCTGGATGGCATTCAGTACGTCCGCACGTGACCCACCAGCTTCATTCAAGGCTTCTGCGTAGTTCAATAAGATTTCCGCATAGCGGATGATAATCCAGTTACGGTAGTTGCTGCCGGTATGGTTATTGTTCAGGATCACTTCCGGAATATACTTGCGGGTATAGTATCCGGTCGGCGTTGCATTTGCATTTCCTTGCGGGTTATCCCGTTGTCCTTTGAGTACATTAATTATACCATTCCCACAATTCACACCGTTGTAGAGCACGGTTGCCGCCAGACGCGGATCACGATTGCTGTAAGGATCATTGCTCTTGTATCCGCTGGCATTGTTGATGGCCGGAGTGGCTGTTCCATTATAAACAGGGGCGCCGGTTTCATCATAACTGCTGAAAGGAGACTGTCCGTTCGCCATATCGTACATATCCACTAAATTCTGTGACGGGCACAAACCTCCGTTGCCGCCTTCGCCTACCGGCGTATCGTTATAGATCGCTCCCCATCCTACAGCTACATCATTACGCCAGAAGATCGTTTCATTATTTTTCTCGTCATGTGCGTTCTTCAGGATGGCGTTGGTATAGCATGTCTTCGGATCGGTATCAGTCGTGTAGAGTCCGTAGAGTGTTCCGTAATCCGTCATGAAGCTTTGCGCTGCATCGGCGGCTTGCTGCCAGCTGATACCCGATTCACTTCTGAAACGGTCGCTTGCCATGTAGAGCATGACACGTGAATACAGTGCACGTGCCATTGGCTGGCTGATACGTCCGGGGTTGCCCGATTCGGCAGAAGTAGCTTTATCCATCAATCCTTCTTCGCAATCTTTCAGTTCTTTCAGAATGAAGTCAACTACATATTCTTTCAAGGAAGGGCGGGTGGTATAGTTGCTGAGCAAGTCTCCGTCCGGATCGAGTACATCTGTAACCAGGGGGACGGGACCGTAGCGGAGAAACATTTCCCAGTAGAAATAAGCACGGAGGAAATGAGCTTCCGCCTTGTATTGTTTCACATAGGTAGCGTGTGCTTCTTCCGAGTCATCCGTAGCTTTGGGCACGTCGTCGATGTTCTTTAACAGCATATTGCATTTGCGGATACCCCGGTAATAGTGTTCCCATGTGCCGGTGAGTTCAGTGGCGGCACCGCTGGCATAATAGTTACCGATGTTGAAACTTGTACGCGTGCCGCCGCTGGCGTAGCTGGTTTCGGCTAAGTCGGTAGCTGCATCCATCCATGAGTTGTTGATGCGGCAGGCACCGTGGCGCAGGAAGTTGTAAGTATCGAAATGGAACTCACGGGTAGTAGTCCATTGGCTGAATACCTCTTCTTCTGTCAGTTCGTTGCTGGGCTGTTTGTCCAGAAAACCACCGAATATATCTTCACAGGAAGTCAGGGCGATTCCGGCGGTTGCCAACCAAAAGGCGGTATATATGATTGTCTTTTTCATGTCTTATATCTGTTAGAATTTAATGTTTACACCAAAGTTCACAGTCTTCATAATTGGGTAACGGTTGGAACCTTCACTTTCCGGATCGCAAAGACCATCCAGTTTATCCCACGTGATGAGATTGTTTGCATTTACATAGACGCGGCATTCGTTCATGGCTACTTTTCTGATCCATCGGGCCGGAAGCGAGTAGCTTAGTTCGATATTCTTCAGACGAAGGAAGTTACCGTTTTTCAGGAAGAACGAGTTTTTACGCTGGTTATGGTCGCCGTAGCTGTCATAATGGAGCAGCGGATAACTGGCATGGGTAAGGTTGTATGCTTCCGACTGGTTGGGATTCCAGCGGTTCAGATGATGTTCTTTTACCTTACCGCCATTCACGAAAGCGTACATTGCTTCCGCATCATAATATCTGGAAACATGATCTACTCCCTGAAACATGATGCTGAATCCGATGCCTTTGTATTCGCATCCCAGAGACAAGGCGTAAGTGTTTTCGGGAACATCGCTATAGCCGATAAATGTTTCATCACGGCTATCGATAAATCCGTCTCCGTTCATATCACGGTATTTCAGGTCACCTACCTGTACATTGCCGAAAGTAGAAACCGGAAAATCGGGATTGTTCAAGTCGGCTTGGGTCACAAAACCATCGCACACCAGACCGAAGTATTGGTTGATCGGATGACCTTCCTGTTTGCGATAAGCTGTCTTTGTGGCGGGTTCGTCCATGTTCCGGATTTCATTGCGGGCGTGTGAGAAAGTCAGACTTGCATTATAGGTAAAGTCCTTTCCGATATGGTTCGCATGTTTCAGTTCGATTTCGAAACCCTTGTTGTTGGTTTCTCCTAGATTGCCGGCAGCCATATTGACGCCAACCCATTGCGGACGGGTGAGATAAGGAGTCAGGATATCGTTTCTCTTTTCGTAGAATACGTCGATATTACCGTTCAGCAGTCCGTTCCATAAACCAAATTCCAGTCCCAGGTTGTATTTGTGAGCACGTTCCCAAGTCACTGCATAGTTAGGGTACTGGCTTTCATAGATACCGGTATATCCGGTTGTTCCGAAGTGATAGTCGTTGGCTATCTGTGTCCACACTGCCTGATACAGGAAACGTTGTTTTACGCCATTCACTTTGTATACATCGTTACCTACTTCACCATAGGATGCACGGATCTTCAGATTGTTCAGCCACTCCTCCGTTCCTTTCATGAAAGCTTCGTTGCTGATTCTCCATCCTACGGAGAAAGAAGGGAAGAAACCGAAGCGTCTGCCTCGCATGAAGTTTTCCGAACCGTTATAGCCGAAGTTGACTTCTGCCAGGTAACGGTCGTCGTAGCCGTATGTGGCACGCCCTACCAGTCCTTGGTAACGTTCGGCAAGGTCTGCCTGATAACGGTAGTCATTTTGGTTGTACAGTGCCATAGCGGTAATGTCATGTTTGCCGAATTTTCGTGCCCAGTTCAGCTGGAATTCCATGTAAAGTTTATAAGTGGTAGTCTGGTCATTGCCCAGATAAGCAAGTTCCGTGTCCGTATTGAACTGGGTATAGGCGTCTATTGAATTGTAATTAGTACGGTCATTCAGCTCATAAGTGGCAAAGTCGGCATTGAAAGCACGCCTATAGTAAGCGTCGTAGTCGAAAGATAACATTCCTTTTGCTGCCAGCCCTTTGGTGAGCCAGTTCATCTTATAATCCACAATGAAATTTGTTTCATTGATCGTATTGGTGGAGCGGTAGAAACCGGCTTTGGCAAAACGTGCCACGATATTATTCTGGTATTGTGAACTGCCACTGTACAATGTCTTCTGGTCTTCACCTTCACCTACGGTATAGGATACCGGAAACAACCATCCCGGTGTATGATTCATTTCATAAAATGCCTGACTGTAAGTTCCGTCTCTCGATTCATTCGAGTTCGGTCCTCTGCGTTCTTCGAAACGTGTCCCGAAGTTGACGGAAAGAGTCAGGTCTTTGGTCATCAGGAAGTCGAGATTGGCACGGAAAGCGAAACGCTTGAAGCTGGAGTTTGACTTGTTTCCGTATTCGTCCTGACTGAATTCCTTGAACAATCCCTGTTGGTTATAATATTCGGCAGAAGTAAAGTAACGCATACGTTTGGTACCGCCCTGTATATTGACATTGTAGCGTTGTGCCGGTGCACTGTTTCGCAAAACGGTGTCATACCAGTCTACATTCGGGTAGAGGAGGGCATCGATTCCGCTGAGTTGTCCTGCTGAGGCTCTTTTATACATTTCGATGTCGGATGCCGAATATTGAGAAGGCAGTCCGTCGTTAGCCAGCGCTTCTTCCAGCAATACAACCGAATTGTAAGAATCCAGATAAGTATCCTGGCGGGTAGGGGACTGTATTTGCCAGTTGGCGGTCAGGCTGACAGTCGGTTTCTGTTCCTTACCGCGTTTTGTTGTAATCAGCATCACACCGTTTGCACCACGCACACCATATACGGCAGTAGCGGAAGCATCTTTCAACGTAGAGATCGATTCGATATCATCCGGAGCAATCTGTGAGAACTCACGTTCTACGCCGTCTACCAGAATCAATGGTTGGTTGTCTCCTGCGAAAGAAGCACGGCCACGGATATAAATCTTCATATCGTCAGCCCCCGGCGCACCGGAAGTCTGAGAAGTGATTACACCCGAAATCTTACCGGCAATCGCTTGTGAAATATTGGCTGCCGGAGATTTCAACAGTTCTTTGGAAGAAACCTGCGAGATGGCACCTACCACACTTTCTTTCTTCTGCGCACCGTATCCGACCACTACGACTTCATCCAGCACTTCCGTGTCTTCCTCCATAGTGATATTCAGTTTCGTCTTGTTGGCTACTGGTATTTCCTGTGTCTTATAACCGATATAACTGATTTGTAACACGGCTTTCGGTCCGACCGTCAGTTTGAAATTACCGTCAAAGTCGGTAATGGTTCCGTTTGTAGTTCCTTTTTCAAGTATGCTTGCACCAATGGCGGCTTCGCCTTTGGTATCAACTACCCGTCCGGTGATCTGCTTGTTCTGCGCATACACCCATTGGCTGAATGTGGCGAGGCAGAGTATCAGTATAAAATTCTTCATGTATACTAAACTTTAAGGTTTAATTCTTTTTCTTTTTCATAATAGCCTGTATCTCATCGATTGTCAGTGCTTTGTTGTAGATAGCGATGTCGTCGAACATAAATCCGGGATCAGGGTCAGCCCATGTCCATGCCTGGTTTCCGCCCAATGAGATGTATTTCAAGTCTGCACCGTTGGTGAATATTCCGGAGATGGTATTGCCGTCACCGCTGCCCGATACTGTCCATGAGTTGGCGACTTCTCCGTCAATGTAGATTTTACAGGTGGTAGACGTGAGAACGGCTGTGTAAAGATGCCATTCATGATCCTTCAGCCAGTCTTCCTCACAAACGATTCCATCTGCTGCATATTCCGAGCAATAAACGGTGTTGACACCTTTCTCATTTTGTGCGGCGGTGAAGTCTGTCCATCCGTTACAGTTTATTTGGGCAAGTCCGCGGGATTGCAGGACAAACAATGGCCATATATTCTCTGATCCTGCCGACGGCTCGTTTCCGTATGCCGTGAATAGGGGAGAATAGCGATAATCGTCCGATGCTCCTGCATTCTTGGCATTCACCCATACACTAATACTCACTTCCTGAGATTCTACGGAGTGGGAAAGAGCATCCTGAGGCAACATCAGATAATTAGTGCCTTTAGAACCGGCTACATTCTGGAATATTTGTCCGAACCCTTTGTCTTCCACTGAAACTATTTTGCCCGAACCTACGATTTTTGCATCTCCGGCTCCTTCTTCAAAGGTATTGATGTAGACAGGAGTAGGCAGAGCCAAAGTCTTGTCTTCCATAATCTGTTTGATCTGTTCCGGAGACAATTCTTTGTTATAGACTGCGAAGTCGTCAAACATGAATCCCGGATCGGGATCGCCCCAGTCGAACGCCTGATTTCCGCCTAAAGTGATGTATTTGTAGTTGGCACCATAAATGAATGCACCTTCAATTGTATTATTATCTCCGGTACCTGCCACCTGCCATTCGTTCTTCAGTTCGCCATCCATATATACTTTGGCGGAAGTAGCGGTGAGAGTTACTGTATAGTAATGCCACCCGTGATCGGCTAACCAGTCAGTGGCGTCATGATATAGAGCATTGGTACCATTTACATTCTGTGCATCATCAAAGTTGCACCATCCGGCATTATTCAGTTGTAATGTTCCTCTTACATACAATGCAAACATAGGCCAGTTGTCTGTATTGGCAGTACCTGCTATGCCCGGTGCCTGCCCGTGAGCACTGAATAATGGTGACCACATATAAGTGGATGAGATTCCGGCATCCTTCGCATTCACCCACATACCGATAGACATTTCCTTCGTTTCGGCAGAATGTGACATTACATCTTCCGGAAGCAACAAGTAATTCTGACGCATTCCTCCGGGGATATTCTTGAATACGGTTCCGAAGGCGCTATTATCATCTGTAACAAAGCTGCCACCGCCAATGATCTGTAGTCCGGTAGTCGTTTCGAAAGTAGCTTTATAAACAGGATCGGGCACATGTATTCCGCTACCGATATTCGGTCCCTGAGCATCGCTGTCCGAGAAAGTATTTGTCCAGATCTTCAGATCATCATAATAGGCTTCGGCTGTTTCCGTATCCGAACCATAGCCTAAATATATATAGGTCGCAGATGACAATAAATCGATCATATTGGAATAATCGAAGTCACCTACGCTCACAGCCCTTGTCTTTCCGGAACTGATGCTGGCATGGTTGTTGGTATCGTATTTCTTGGTGCCATCGATATAAATGGCGTATCCTTTCTCTGTGAAAGTCAAGGCAACATAATGCCATGTCCCGTAAGGCATTGCGTTCGTTACACTGACTTCCGGATCATTTACGTCCAGATAGCCTCCTGTGCCGGTATAGCTCAAAAAAGCATTTGCAGTGAAATACAGTTTGTTTGTTCCGTCACTGAATGAGATCAGTGCGCCTGTATGGTCTGTTTTAGTAGATTTTACGAAGAAACTAAATGAGACTCCTGTCTGGATATCTGCACCGATAAGAGGGTTGGGAATGCGGAGGTATCCGCCGTTGGCGTGCATAACTCCACTTTCTCTTTCATCATCTTGTACGATTTCCGGAATCTCTTGATCTGCACTGTATGCAAAACCTTCCCCCGATATAGGTGTTTTGCCTTCGGTGGCAGTAGAGTTGAAATCTTCGTCAAATGTAAATTCAGCTATTAATTTAGCGGAGGTATCCGGCTTTGCTGGAAGTTTTTGATTTCCTGCCGGTGGATCGGCTTCTCCCCAATCCTGACAAGAACTCATGCTGAGAACGGTAAGAATTGCCATAAGTAGTAACGGCCATTTCCTTGTCTTCATAGATATTGATATTAATGGTTCAACAATAATTCTACTCGTTGTAGTGTCGCAAAAATACAACCGATGAGTATATTAAAGGTGGACAAATGAATTTTCGAGGTGGATAAACGGTTATATAAGTGTCTTTTTTACACTTTGAGTATAATCTTGGACGGATGTCTCTTAAAATGAGCTCATTTTAAGACGAAGGGCTGCTATCATTGTTTCATAATAGCAACCCTTATATCAGTTATTCTTCGTTATTCAGCAGTGCGCTTTGTGTCACATTGAAATGTTTCGTGACGCATCTTGTAAAATATTTGGGATAATTGAATCCTACTTCGTAGGCAACTCCCGCTATATTCATATTCTTCGTTTCCCGATTCTTCAGAATCAATTCCCGTGCGATGTTCAGTCTGTAATTCCGGATGAACTGTCCGGCGGACTGACCGATTAAGTTTTGCAGTTTTTTGTTCAGCAGGCTTTTGCTTACTCCGACGGCTTCACAAAAATCGCTGACTTCAAAATAGGAGTTCTTGTAGTTCTCTTTGATAACTTCCATTACTTGATTGAGGAACTTCTTATCACCGGATTCTTCTTCCATATTGAGTATGTCCACATTCATATCAAGTGTAAATTTACGCTGATATCGTTTCCGGTTCTCCAGAATATTCTGAATACGGGCCAATAATAATGTTTCATCAAAAGGTTTCAGCAGATATTCGTCCACTCCCATACGATAGCTTTCCAGTCGGGCTTCTTGTGAGGTTTTGGCGGTCAGCATCAGGAAAGGAATATGCGAAATGGCAAATGTCTCCTTTACCCTTCGGGACAGCTCGATTCCGTCCATGACGGGCATCATCAAATCACTGATAATAAAGTCTATTGGATTACTATTAAGTATATGTAGTGCTTCTTCGCCATTTGCAGCTTCCAGTACATGATACTGTTCACGAAGAATAGACCGGATATATCCCCGCATATCAGCATTATCCTCCACAACCAGTATACTTAAAGCCTCTTTCTCTTTTGGAGAGCCGGAATCCTGAACAGGAGTTGCGGACGAATCGTTGTGATCAATAATGATTGTCTTTTCGTCTTTCCTTTCATTTCGTTGCAAGGGGAGGAGGATGCGGAAAGAGCATCCCGCATGACGGTTATTGAATGCTTTGATCTCTCCGCCGTGCATTTGAACAATCCGTTTGCAGAGGTATAAACCGATGCCTGTTCCTGCTTGTCCGTATACCGGATATTTCACTTGATTCTGCGACTGGTAGAAGCGGTTGAAAATCCGATTGAGGTCTTCCTCAGGGATGCCCGAACCACTGTCCTTGACGCAAATATACAGAGTCTCTTTTTCACTGTCTTTGGCGAAAAGAGCAGATAGGTAGAGAGACACAGTTCCCCCGTTAGGAGTAAACTTGATAGCGTTACTCAACAGATTGGTGACCACCTTACGCATTGCTTCCTCATCGTACAAGATCTCCGGCATTTCCATCCGGTAATAGCGTTTGAGCACAATGTTCCGCTCTTGGGCGAATACTTCAAACGGAGTGATCAGTGAATCGATAAATTTCACAAAATTTCCCCGAGTCTTCACAATCTCCAGTTTGCCGGACTCTACCTTCCGGAAATCCATCAACTGATTGACGAGAGACAATAGATATTTGGAATTGCGTTCCACGAAGTTCAATTGCTCAATGACTTGCGGATTGTAGCTTAATTTCAACGCACGTTCGATAGGACCGATAATGAGGGTAATCGGTGTACGGAATTCGTGAGTAATATTCGTAAAGAATGAAATCTTGTCAAGCGTCAATTCCTGCACTTTACGGGACATACGAATCAGTTGTGCCTTCTGCCTCGTGATTTTCTCATTCTGCTGAATCAGCATCTGGTTTTGGCGTGACAGCTCATCCGTTTGATTTTCTAACAGATGCTTTTGCTGTTCCAGTTCATGAGTACGTTCTTCTACCGTGCGGTGCAGATATTCTTTCTGCCGTTTCAGATTACGGATGCGCCATTGATAGAATTGCCATACACTGACAGATAACAATACGATGATGAATAGAATAAACCATACAGTCTTATAGAAATAAGGTACAATCGTAATCTTCAGTTCCGTTATGTTTTCTCCCTCGTTCTCACCATCAGGAGTGTATCTGACCTGTAGAGTATATGAACCGGGAGGTAAATTCGTATAACTGGCGAAACGACGGTTGCCCGGAACCTGTACCCATTTATCGTCAAAACCGACCAGACGATAACTGTATATGGCTGTATTGTTTGATTCAAAGTTGAGCGCTGCAAATTCGAGTGAGAAAGATTTCTCTTTTTCATGCAGTTTCAGTTCCGTCGTTATGGCAATATCTTCCGACAAGTATTCGCTGCCCGGCAATATTTCTTCATTACCTATCCGCAGGCGGGTGAAACGTACTTTGGCAGCTGGAAGAGACATCGCCGGACGATTACTTTCGATTGCAACCAATCCGCCTACACTGCCGAAATAGAGTAAGTCATGAGAAGAACCGCATGAGGCGTTCCAATAAAACTGTGTGTCAATCAGACCATCCTGTATGGTATAGTTAATGAAACGATTCTCTGCCTGATGATAACAGGAGAGTCCATTATTGGTACTGATCCATAAGTTACCGTTGTTATCTTCCAGTATTCCCCGAACACTATTGTTCGGTAGTCCTTGCGCTGTGCTATAAGAGATAAACTGTTCTTTTCCTTGAGCATCGATTTTTCGTTGATAAATGCCATATCCGTTACTGCCCAGCCATAAAGTACCGTCCTTACCTTGATAAAAGCAGGTTATTTTCTCAATCAGGCGGGAGGACGGATCGTCCAGTTTGTAGTTCAGGTGCCTGTACTGGAATTCTCCTTTAGAGGAACGGGAATGCAGATCGATGATATAAACCCCTTCCAGACAACCGACCCAAAGTTTACCCTCCTTATCAATAATGGAACCGATACAGCCATGAATATTTTCAGCAGCCTTATCCGGTAACGGAGCAGTTATTTCCTTTTTTACCGGATCATAAAAATAGAGTCCTTGATTGGCGCCTATCCATATACCTTCATTAATAGGGTCATAATTCAATACTCCGATAAAGTTAATCGGAAAGCCTCCGCCGGTCTGTGAGGAAATTACCTCCAGTATCTGTCGGGGAGCTTTCAGATCAAGCAGATTGAGACCTCCTCCCCATGTACCTATCCATAAGTGATTGTCGGTATCGGCAGTCAGGGCACTGACGGAGTTGTGACTCAGCCCTCCGTGTTCACGTGTATAATGGGTGAAATCTTCGCTGTTCCGTTCTTTTCTGTTCAGTCCGCCTTCTACTGTCCCTACCCATAAGGTTCCGTATACATCTTCATAAATTGCATTAACAGGATTATAGGATAAACTTGACGGATTTTCCTTGTCATGCCGGTAGCTCCGTATCGATAGTTGCCGTGGATTCAACAGATTGATACCTCCGGTTTCCGTACCGAACCAGATATGTTCTCCATCAGTCAATATGCAATTAATAAAGTTACTGTTCAGCAGATTGGTGCCGCCATTTGGAAGGTCACAGGCTATACGTTCAAAATTATCCGTCATCGGGTTATAGATATTAATACCACGTAGTGTCGCGACGATTAATTGTTTGTCATCGGTGATAGCTAAATTTGTCAGATAATTTTGCGACAGGGAATAGGGATTGCCGGAATCATGCTCATATCGTTTTATCACATTTCCAGTTTTATTATAGCGGAATAGTCCGCGGTCACTGGAGATCCAGACTTCATTCTCTTTGCTGAGGAAATCCGAAATATAAGTTCCCGCTTCGAACTTCAGGCAGTCGGCTATGGGAGTGGTTACCAGTCTCTTTTGCGGACTTAATGCCACTTTTCGTATTTCTCCATTGTTTCCCATCCATATTTTCCCATCCTCGTCAATGTCTTTCAGAGCAATGTCCGGACCATTCAGATAGACAGGGCTGAGTGTAGACAGGATTTGCACTTCCCCTTTGTCATTGAATTCGATACGGTGAAGGGCGTTGTCGCAATGAAGCCAGATACAGCCTTGCGTATCTTTCATGATACGGGTAGCCGGTAGTTCCAGTATCTTTGGAAGTATCCCTTTCGGGTCATGGGGGATAATCGGTTTTAAAGTAGATAAGTCAATAATATCCGTTCCCCCTTCGGAGACGATCCAAAGGCGTTGGAAGGCGTCTTCACAGACATTGCGTATAAAGTTGCTTTTTAGTTTGCATTGGTGATTATTGGGAGTGTAGTTTACAAACTCATAGCCATCATAACGGGAAAGCCCGCCTCCGGCAGTCGAAATCCACATAAACCCCCGGCTGTCTTTGTACAAATCGTCGATAAAATTATGTGGAAGCCCCTCGTTCATGGTCACATACGTAATATTATAGCGGTCGGCAAACCGTTCCTGTGCCCGAACCTGTCCGGCCAGTGAACAGATACTATATATTATAAGGT
>ENA-UESU01001220-UESU01001220.1-human-gut-metagenome-genome-assembly--contig:-NODE-1220-length-18858-cov-4.430329_pt1 | contig 18858 bp, 14 predicted proteins | sample MGYA00243007_ERZ508008 | MGnify/ENA primary metagenome ERZ508008 (study PRJEB26167, sample SAMN06115399) | human gut metagenome | host: Homo sapiens | place: China:Henan | collected 2016-06-23...
CGGGAGTGAAAAATCCCATCTGTTGTCAGTCCAGATGTCAGGCACAGGTTGATTGTGACTGAAATGATATTGCAATGGAAAAATATCTGGAAAGCCGGTACACTGATGCTTCTGGGAATGCTTGTGGTCACCGTGATTGGCTGCGTGGTATTACGCATGCCGGGAGGACTGGTAACGGAGATTGCGGACGGCAATAACATGAATGCGACACAGAGCTGGTTTGTACTCTCTTCCTTTGTGGCAACACTGATCCTGTATGTGATCATGCTGCTGGCGTCTACCTGGGGAATGCTGATTTTTTTGGGCATCCGCTTTTACCGCAGTATGTATACGGATGAAGGCTATCTGTCCCACACCCTGCCGGTAACAGCTAACCAGCTGTTTTTAAGCAAGGTACTGGTCTCCGGTGTCTGGTATCTGTTCATTACGATAGGCATCGGTATTTCAGTGGTGGCACTGATCGTGTCTCTGATGACAGGCCTTTTAAATATCGGTGAACTGAGTAGTGTACTGACACAATATAATGGGAATATCTGGGAATTTCTGGCAGATGCTTTTTATGAACTTGGCAGAACATACGAAGAAGAGATGGGGATCAATCTGTTGCATTATGGGATCACGCTGCTCTTAACCTATGTGGCAGGACCGTTCATTACCATGGTCACTCTGTTCGGAGCGCTGACCATCGGACAGCTTTCCTCCAAACATAAAGGCCTGATGGGAATTCTGGCATATGCCGGCCTGACGATCCTGTCGTCCATCATCGGCAGCACCGTACAGAGCGCATTCATGTTTGGTGCCAATGTCGCAAACAGTGCCAGTGGAATCACGGTGAGCACCAATTCCGCCTATGATATTAACGTGATCACCTGTCTGCTCATTGCGGCCATCATGTACGGCGTATCTTATTACATCATGAACCGAAAATTAAACCTGGACTAACCGGGTCTACAGCTTGCCCTCAACTGGTAAATTTGGTATAATAAATCCAAATGACAACAGGGAACGGGTGAAGGTACATGCAGGAGATTATTGATAGAATTTTAGGAGGAAACTTCGATTATGAGAACGGTTCTTTGGAATTCTCCTGCGCTAAAATAGAGATTTCCCTGTCACAGGGGACAATATATGAGGGCTCTTTTCACATTCTTTCTGCGTCGGAAGGCTATGTAAAAGGATCCGTGATCTCGGACCATCTTCGGATGGAATGTATGACGGATCAGTTTACCGGCTCCGATGCAGAAATTTTTTACTGCTTCCACGGAGAAGATCTGGAGGAAGGGGATGTGATTAAGGGCTCTTTTTCCGTAGTCAGCAACAGAGGAGAATACAATCTTCCTTTTGTGGTGACGGTGGAGCATGGGATGTTGAATTCTTCCATCGGGGCTATCCGGAATCTGTTCCATTTTGCCAACCTGGCGAAGAGCAACTGGAAGGAAGCTGTGCGGCTGTTCTATGATCCGGAATTTCTGCGGCTGTTCCAGGGAAACGATGCCCATTTCTATGACAGTTACCGGATCCTGTCCACTTATGAGGGCAACGAACAGAATGTGGAAGAATTCCTGATCTGTATCAATAAAAAGCAACAGCTGGAATTCCTGACGGAAGAGAAAGAACTGGTGAAAAAACTGCCTCGCAGCGCAGATAATTACGGCGTTACGGAGAACAATCTGACCATCGTGAGGAACGGCTGGGGATATACGAATCTCCAGATCGAGTGTGAGGGTGAATTTGTCTTTACGGAAAAGGAAAACATTACAGACGATGATTTTCTGGGAAACCGTTGCCGCCTGCCGGTCTACATCGACAGCAGTCTGTGCAGACCCGGCAAAAATTTCGGTAAAGTCTACATATATAATGCTTATACCTCACTGGAGATCCCCATCATGGTACAGCTGGGAGACGGTGTAGTGGCCCGGCATGCGGATCATAGTCATATGCAGTGCATCACCCAGATCATGAAATATTATGAAGAATCGAGACTGAAAAAGATCGGTACGGGAACCTGGCTCGCGGAGACCGGCAAACTGGTGGAGCGCATGGTGACCATGGATGAGAAGGATGTGCCGGCGAGACTGTTCCAGGCACAGCTTCTGATCACAGAGGAACGCTACAATGAAGCCGGATGGATCCTGGATCACGCGGCGGACATGTTGGAAGCCCAGGGAGCTACCGGCGGAGAACAGTGGGCTTACTATCTGTATCTGACCACACTGATCCACAGGGATCCCCAGTATACACTGCAAATGGCGGAGCAGGTGGAACAGATCTACCGCTATGACAGGACCCGCTGGCGTGTGGCATGGCTGCTGTTGTATCTGTCGGAGGAATACAATCGTTCAACCTCCGGGAAATGGATGTTCTTAGAAAAACAGTACCAGTACGGCTGCACCAGTCCGGTGGTCTACCTGGAAGCACTGGCCCTTTTGAACGGCAATCCGGCGCTGCTACGTAAATTGAACAGTTTTGAACTGCAGGTGTTGAACTTCGGTGTCCGTCAGGATGCGGTAAACGACAGCCTGATCGAACAGCTGTTGTATCTGTCGGGAAGAGTCAGAGAGTATTCTCCACTACTGGGCAGAATTTTACGAAGACTGTATGAGAAAAAGAAGGATGTGCGGATCCTGCAGGAGGTGTGCAGCCTTCTGATCAAGGGAAGTAAGACGGGACCGGATGCCTTCACGTGGTATCAGATGGGTGTGGAAAGCCATCTGAGGATCACGAATCTCTATGAATATTATATGGCATCGGTAGATCTGGATGCTGTGCTGGAGCTTCCGAAAGTGATTCTGATGTATTTTTCTTTCCAGAGCAATCTGGATTATGAACATAGTGCGTTCCTGTATGCGTATCTGTTAAAACACCGGAAAGATTATGAGGAACTGTACGAACATTACGAGCCGAGAATGGAGCGGTTCGTCATTGACCAGATCCAGAAGCAGCATATTAACAGACATCTGGCAATACTGTATCAGGAATTCCTGTCTCCGGCCATTGTAACGGAAGCTATGGCGAAGCCTCTGTCCCGTCTGTTGTTTGCCCATATGGTAAGAGTGGATGACAGCAGAATGCGTAAGGTGATCGTCAGCCAGCCGGGGAATCTGATACTGTCCGAGACGCCTCTGCAAAACGGCACGGCCTGGGTGGCAGTCTACGGGAATGATTATACCATTGCTTTTGAGGATGCATATGGTAACAGGTTCCTTAAAAATGTGGAATATACCCTGGAAAAACTGCTGGTACCGGGGAAATATCTCAGACTTCTGGAACATTATGTGCTGGATACGGCGGAACTGGATCTGTATTTCATGGAGAACGGCAGAACAGAAGAGACCATATCTTCCACAAAGCTGATGCGGATGGCAAGACTGGTGGAAAGCGATGCCGTGGAGCCGAAGCTGCGCAGTGAGATTGCGGTACAGCTGGTACAGGCCTATTTCGACGCGGATAATTTGCAGGCACTGGATGAATACCTGCAGGAGCTGCAGGGGGACGGCTTTACGGAGGAACAGCGGGAACTGATCCTGCGTTTTCTGGTGTTGCGGGGAAATTATGAGAAGGCATATGCCTGGATCGAAGCATATACCCCTTATTTTGTGGAGGCCAAGATCCTGTTGCGGCTTACGGACGGTGTGATCACGCAGTCGGTCCATGAGGGAGAGGCAGTCCTGTATGCGGCGGCATTGACGGTGTTCCGTAAGGGAAAATACAACGGTGGAATTTTAGAGTATCTGGTGCGTTATGCCACCGGTACCACGAAGGAATTGCGTGACATCTGGAAAGCGGCAAGATCCTTTGAGATAGACTGCTACAGCTTAAGTGAAAAGATATTGCTGCAGATGCTGTTCTCCGGGGCATTTGTGGGAGAGCGGATGGATATTTTCCGTTATTATGTATCCCAGGGAGCCAGACAGGAGATCGAGGAAGCTGTGCTTGTACAGAGCTCTTATGATTATTTCTGCCGGGAGAAGATCACGGAGGAATATGTATTCCGGGAGATCCGTAACTGCTATCTGCGGGGAGAAGAGACCCAGCGGATCTGCAAGCTGGCTTATCTGAAATTCTATGCGGAGAATAAGGACAAGCTGGAGCGGGAAGATGAAACTCTGGTCCGGAATTTCCTGGAGGAAATGATGAAGGACCACATTCATCTGAACTTTTTCAGGGAATATCAGGACTGCCTGCCACAGCTGCAGGAGATGAAGGACAAGACTATCGTGGAGTATCACACAAGAGGCGGCGTCCGTGCAAGGATTCATTATGTGATGATGCATGAGAACGGGCAGGCGGAGGATTACCTGTCGGAATATATGCAGGAAGTATACAGCGGTGTATTTTTCAAGGAATTCGTACTGTTTTTCGGGGAGAATCTTCAATATTACATTATGGAAGAATCAGAGAACGAAGAACAGCTGACGGAGAGCGGAAGCCTGCAGAAGAGCGATATTATGAATGAAAGTCCGGACAGCAAATACGAGATCATCAATGATATGATGATCAGCATGACACTGCAGGACGATACGACACTGGATCATCTGATCGAGGAATATTACCGCAGGGAATATCTGGATCACAGATTGTTCACATTGCAGTAAAGATAAAAAAAGACAGCAGGAGAGGAGGCGGAAGAACATGCGACTGCCGGGAAGTGATAAAGTTATAGTGGGTTATGACCTGGGGAAGGATTATGCGCAGATCAGCTGCTATGTCACAGGCAAGGAAGAAGAGATCACCACATTGTCTTCCGTTGCAGGCTCACAGGTCTATACGATTCCCCTGGTCCTGAGCAAGAGACAGGGAGTCAACCAGTGGTTCTATGGAAGTGAAGCCCTCCGGCATGCGGAGGAAGAAGAGGGAATCCTGGTGGAGCATCTTCTGAAGCTGGCAAAAGATGGGGAACCGGTGCAGATCGATGGAACGACTCTGGATCCGGTGGCACTACTGACTCTTTTTCTCAAGCGTAGTCTGGGAATGCTGTCCCAGATGACTTCCACAGAGCGGATCGGGGCCCTGATGATCACCTGCGAGGAACTGGATGCAGGAATGCTGGAGGTGCTGACGCAGGCAGTGGAGGCATTACACCTGAAGACGGATGCTGTCTGTTTTCAGAGCCATCGGGAGAGCTTTTATTATTACAATCTGTATCAGCCGGAAAATCTGTGGAAGCAGGGGAGCGTGCTGTGCGAGTATAGGGACAGTTCCATCCAGACTTATTATATGGAATGCAACCGCCATACGACGCCGGTGGTAACGTACATCGAAGAGCGGGAATTCCCTTTTCCGGTGGAAAAATCGGATGAAAAGTTCCTGGAGATCGCCACACAGCTATGTGAGAACCGGATGGTGTCCTCGGTATATCTGATCGGGGAAGAGTTTTCTCAAGAATGGATGAAAGAATCGCTACGCTATCTGTGCCGTGGACGGAGAGTCTTTCAGGGGAACAACCTGTTCAGCAAGGGTGCCTGCTACAGCATGATGGAGCGACTGCATCCCAGTGAAAACGGACAAAATCATGTCTATCTGGGACAGGATAAATTGAAATCCAATATCGGTATGAAAGTGCGCAGACAGGGAGAGGAATCCTATCAGGCACTGTTAGACGCCGGAATCAACTGGTATGAGGCGCAGAATACCATGGAGTTTTACCTGCTGGAAGGAAGAGCGGTGGAGATCCTGATCACGTCCCTGACGGGAAAGGGCAGCCGGATCGCCAGAATCGTGCCGGAAGAATTGCAGGAAGGAATCACCAGACTGCGGATTCAGGTGGAGATGAAGGATGAAACACATCTGCAGGTGGAACTGGAGGATCTTGGTTTTGGCAGCTTCCGAACAGCTACGCATCATATCTGGAAGGAAGAAATAGAGTTGTAGATCTGCCCGGGGCAGAGAAAATGAGGATGAAAAATGAAGGCAAGTCTGTGTGTAGGAGAATATTGCGAGAATGCCTATAATGTGGAAGGCCTGGATATCCGGGTCTATAGTATGGAAGAGTTGTGCTATTGCCTAAAGGAGAATGCATTCCTGTTAGACCTGTCCATCATGAACGATAAGCTGGTGGACTGGATCGGGGAAGAATGTAAAGTGTGGGAACTGGCAAAACAGCTCTACCCCATGGTACATAAGCAGGGATCTTTAAGTGTGTTCGTGGTGACGATCCTGCAATATGTGGGGATGTACGATCCGGAAGAAATCCTGCAGGTGGAGCAGGTACTGAAGCAGGGAGCCGGACTCAGCAATCTGGAGAAACGCAAGAGCCAGATCGACTATATGGTGGAAAAAAGAAAATATGCGGCAGCCATCCGTGGATATGATATGCTGCTGGAGACCTGGAACCATCTGGAACAGGAAGGCAAGGAACTTCCGGCGGGAAAAGTCCGGGCGGCGATCCTGCACAATAAGGGTGTGGCGCTGACAGGGCTGATGTTTTATGGCAAGGCGGCATATTACTTTAACGAAGCCTGGAAGACCGATCCGGACAGAGAACACCTGGATGCCTATCTGGCGGCAAAGAGAATGGAACTGACGGAGGATGCCTATGTGGCATTTGCAGCGCAGAATCCGGAAAATTATACGGAGTCCCTGGAACTGGAAAAGCGGATCGAGCAATTTGAACGGGAATGGGAACAGCAGCCGGAGTACCGACAGCTACGGCTGCGTGGTGACTGGCGGGTGAACGACAGGGTGAGATACGATGCGGAAAATGAGAGACTGACTCAGGCACTGAAAAACAGTTACCGGACAAGTGTCAGCGTATAGAGAAGACAGCAGGAGAGAATTATGGCGTGGTGGAACCGTTTATTTAAGAAAAAAGAACCGATACAGCAGGAAGAGGACTGGGAACAGCTGGTCTATACCCGCAACGGTGTGAATTTTGATGAGGAAGACCAGAGAAAACGTTACATTGTAAATTGCCTGGAGCAGATCGCAGAGGCTTCCAAGGAGATCGACCTCCTGACGGGAGAGTATACGCTGGTGACTTCTTATCTGACGGATACGGATGAGATTGAGGCCCTGCCAGCAGAGCAGAGAGAAGAGGTCAACCGGGTGGCCGGCAAGCTGGCCGGGCTGGAACAGGAACGCAGCAGATACCGGGAAAAGAAGAACCGTATGCGTGATGCGGACTTCTATGCGATCCGCAAAAGAGAGAACGAGATTGAAGAAGGCATTCAGAAGATTCGGGACGGCGAGAAATACGGCAATCTGATAAGGCAGGATCTGCACAGACTGGACGGAGAACGACATGCCTACGAATACCGGAGAAATGAGCTGGAGAATCTGATGAACAACCAACGGGGCATGGCTGTCATTTTCCTTACGGCATTGATCGTCTGTGTGATCATGCTGGTGATCCTGCAGTATGCTTTTGAAATGGATGTCTATGTGGGACTTTTTCTGGCAGTAGGTGCAGGAGCTGTAGCCATCTCCTATGTCTGCATCCGGTACATGGATGCAGGACGGGAACTGCAGCGTGTGGAGAAGACCATCAACAAGATCATCCAGCTGCAGAATAAAGTCAAGATCCGCTATGTGAACAACTGTCAGCTGATGGAATATCTGTATCTGAAGTACAATACGGACAGTGCAGCAAAGCTGGAAAAACAGTGGAAAATGTATCAGGACGAAAAGGAAGAGCGGAAGCAGTTCGCAGAGGCGGAAGCTAAGATCGAGTACTACCAGAAGCAGCTGGTACAGCAGTTGGCCGGTTACCGTGTGCAGATGCCGGAGCGCTGGATCAGCCAGACAGCTGCGCTTTTGGACAAGCGGGAAATGGTGGAAATCCGTCACGAACTGATCCAGAGAAGACAGGTGCTCCGTAAACAGATGGACTACAATCAGGAAGTAGCGGAGAGTGCAAGAAACGAAGTAAAAGACATCGCAGCCACCTATCCGAAATATGCCCAGGAGATCCTGGCCATGGTGGAGCGGTACGACCGATAAAGAATTGACAAGACACCTCTCGTTGTGTTACTATGACACCGTGTTAGCAATTTACCTTGCTAAAGCATACGACGCGGCTAACAGTGAGTGGCAGAACGGGAGGATGTATTATGAAAAGAGTATTAGTGGCATTACTGGCAATCAGCATGGCAGCAGGTGTTCTTACCGGCTGTGGTTCTAAAGGATCTGAGAAAACATTTACCGTAGGTTTCGATGCGGAATTTCCCCCTTACGGATATCGTGATGACAGTGGAGAATATGTAGGCTTTGACCTGGATCTGGCAGCAGAAGTATGCAAGAGACAGGGCTGGGAGCTGGTAAAGCAGCCTATCGACTGGGATGCCAAGGATATGGAACTTTCTTCCGGAGCCATTGACTGTATCTGGAACGGTTTCACCATGAACGGCAGAGAAGATGCCTACACCTGGACAGAGCCCTATATCGACAACAGTCAGGTATTCGTCGTAGCATCTGCTTCCGGTGTACAGAACAAGGAAGAACTGGCAGGCAAGGTGGTAGCAGTACAGAAGGATTCCTCTGCGCTGGCTGCTCTGAACGATGAAGAAAATGCAGACAACATTGCACTGCGTGATTCCTTCTCCCAGCTGATCGAATATGCGGACTACAATACCGCTTTCATGGATCTGGAGCAGGGTGCGGTAGATGCCGTAGCCATTGATATCGGTGTGGCACAGTATCAGATTGCGCAGAGAGAAGAAGGAAAATTCGTTATGTTGCAGGGCGAGGACAACAAGCTGGCTGTAGAGCAGTATGCAGTAGGTTTCCTGAAGGGTAATGATGAACTGAGAGATACCGTACAGAAGACACTGGACGAAATGGCAACGGATGGTACCTTCGCACAGATCGCTGAAAAATGGGGACTGACCGACAGCGTATGTCTCGGTAAATAATCAACTAAGGATAGTTAAGGAGTAGAATTCATGAGTTTGCTGACCATGAGTGCCCAACTGGCAGAGGGCTTTCTGATAACGGTGGAAATATTTGTACTGACCCTTTTGTTTTCCCTTCCTCTGGGGCTGATCGTAGCCTTCGGAAGGATGTCAGGATGTAAGGTGATCCGCATTATCTCCAAAATATACATATCCATCATGAGAGGAACCCCTCTGATGTTACAGATCATCGTGGTGTATTTTGCCCCCTTTTATGTATTCCGCATGCAGGTGGGAACGGGGTATCGTTTCCCGGCGGTGATACTGGCATTCGTGATCAATTATGCGGCATATTTTGCAGAGATCTACCGTGCGGGCATTGAGTCCATACCGGTGGGGCAGTATGAGGCTGCGGAGGTGCTGGGCTACAGCAAGGCACAGACTTTCGTGAAGATCATTCTGCCGCAGGTGGTGAAGCGGGTTCTCCCGCCAGTGACCAATGAGACCATTACGCTGGTCAAAGATACATCCATGGCATTTACCATTTCCATTGCGGAAATGTTCACGGTGGCAAAGCAGATCGGAGCGGCACAGACCAGTGTGCTTCCCCTGTTGGCAGCAGGTGTGTTCTATTATATCTTCAATCTCGTGGTGGCTTCTTTCATGGAGTATCTGGAGAAGAAGACATCTTATTACAGATAGGAGCAGTGCGGAAATATGGTCCTTTTGGAAATGAATCATGTGAAAAAAAGTTTTGACGGCAACGGGGTGCTGAAGGATATATCCCTGAAGGTTAACGAAGGAGAAGTTGTCTCCATCATCGGCCCCTCCGGTTCCGGCAAATCCACATTGCTTCGCTGTGCAACGCTTCTGGAGAAAATGGACGGTGGTGAGCTGATCTATTTAGGGCAGACGGCAGCTTCGGAGAAAACGGATAAAAACGGCAGAATACAGTGCGAATATGCGTCCAAGGCAGAATTACATAAGATCCGGAAATGTTTCGGACTGGTGTTCCAGAATTTTAACCTTTTTCCCCATTATACGGTGATGAAAAATATCATCGATGCGCCGATCCATGTGGATAAGGTAAGCCGCACAGAAGCCGTGGCGAGGGCGGAGAAGCTTTTAGCACAGTTGGGACTGTCGGATAAGGCAGATGCCTACCCTTACCAGCTGTCCGGTGGACAGCAGCAGAGAGTATCCATAGCCAGGGCACTGGCACTGCAGCCCAGGATCCTGTTCTTCGATGAGCCGACCTCGGCACTGGATCCGGAATTGACGGCAGAAGTATTAAAGGTGATCAGACAGCTGGCAAGTGAACATATGACCATGATCATCGTAACCCATGAGATGCAGTTTGCAAGAGAAGTATCCGACCGCATTATTTTCATGGAACAGGGTGTGATCGTGGAGGAAGGTTCTCCCGAAGCACTTTTTACAACGGAAAATGCCCGGGTTCGGGAATTTATCGGAAAGTTGCAGTAAAAATATATTGATTTTTTTTCGCAAATCTGTTTATCTATTAGGTGTGGGTGTATCTTGCCCACACCTGTTTCAATAAAAGACTGAAAAACATAAGAATGCGAGGACTGATGGTATGAGCGTACAGGAAATGAAACCGATCAAGGAAGGCAAAGTTCGTGAGATCTATGACAACGGAGACACCCTGATCATGGTGGCAACTGACCGTATCAGCTGCTTTGATGTGATCTTGGACAACACAGTAACAAAGAAAGGAACTGTATTGACCCAGATGTCGAAATTCTGGTTTGATATGACTGAGGATGTGATTCCCAATCATATGGTATCCGCTGACGTTAAGGATATGCCCGAATTTTTCAGACAGCCGAAATTCGACGGCAACAGCATGATGTGCAAGAAGCTGAACATGCTCCCCATCGAGTGCATCGTTCGTGGATACATTACCGGAAGCGGCTGGGAAAGCTACAAGAAGAACGGTACCGTATGCGGTATCAAGCTTCCGGAAGGTCTGAAGGAGGCAGATAAGCTTCCCGAGCCCATCTATACCCCTTCCACCAAGGCAGAGATCGGAGATCATGATGAGAATATCTCCTATGAGCAGAGTGTGGAATATCTGGAGAAGCGTTTCCCCGGCAAGGGCGCAGAATATGCGGCCAAGCTTCGTGACTATACCATCGCTATTTATAAAAAATGTGCGGATTATGCACTGACCAAAGGAATCATTATCGCAGATACCAAGTTCGAGTTCGGACTGGATGAGAACGGCAACATGGTACTGGGGGATGAAGTATTGACTCCCGACAGCTCCCGTTTCTGGCCGGTAGACGGCTACGAGCCCGGACATGGCCAGCCTTCCTTTGACAAACAGTTCGCCCGTGACTGGCTGAAAGCCAACCCTGAAAAAGGCTGGAAGCTGCCGGAGGACATCGTGGAGAAGACCATTGACAAATACCTTCAGGCTTACAAGATGCTGACAGGCAAGGATCTGTAGGGTACGGTTTTTGGTTTTTTTTCACGGGGCAGGCAGGAAAGGTAAGGCTTACAAGTGACGGACAACATTTATATTCAGACAGAAAATAATGACAAATTAAAGGAAGAATGTGGCGTTTTCGGCGTGTATGATTTCGACGGACACGACGTGGCATCCACGATTTATTACGGCCTTCTGGCATTGCAGCACAGAGGCCAGGAAAGCTGCGGTATTGCCGTCAGTGACACGAATGGGCCCAAGGGCAAAGTCTTAAGCAGCAAAGACATGGGACTGGTCAATGAGGCATTTACACCGGAACAGCTGGAGAAGTTAAAAGGCGACATCGGTGTGGGACATGTCCGCTATTCTACAGCGGGAGGATCCACCAGAGAGAATGCACAGCCTCTGGTACTGAATTATGTAAAGGGTACTCTGGGACTGGCCCATAACGGTAACCTGATCAATGCGCCGGAGCTTCGAAGAGAACTGGAGTATACCGGTGCTATTTTCCAGACCACCAGTGATTCCGCGGTCATTGCTTATCATATTGCCAGAGAGCGTTTGAATTCCAAATCGGTAGAGGAAGCTGTGGGCAGAGCCATGACGAAGATCAAGGGAGCCTATTCCCTGGTGGTGATGTCTCCCAGAAAGCTGATCGGCGCCAGAGATCCTTATGGATTTAAGCCGTTATGCATCGGCAAGAGAGACAATGCGTATTTTCTGTCCAGCGAGACCTGCGCTCTGGATACGGTAGGTGCCGAGTTCGTCCGGGATGTGCTTCCCGGTGAGATTGTGACCATTTCCCCGGAGAAGGGAATTGAGTCCGATACCACCCACGTATTAAAGCCTGCGGAGACCGCCAGATGTATTTTTGAGTATATTTATTTCGCCAGACCCGACAGCTTTATCGACGGCGTCAGCGTATATGATTCCCGTATTCTGGCCGGAAAGTTCCTGGCTATGGATTCCCCGGTGGATGCGGATCTGGTCATCGGCGTACCGGAATCCGGCAACTGCGCAGCCATGGGATATTCCATGCAGTCGGGAATCCCTTACGGCATGGGCTTCGTGAAAAATGCCTATGTGGGCAGAACCTTCATCAAACCGAAGCAGAAGAGCAGAGAAAGCAGCGTTCAGGTCAAACTGAACCCTATCCGGGAAGCCGTGGAGGGCAAGCGTGTCATCATGATCGATGATTCCATTGTCCGCGGCACCACCTCCGACCGTATCGTAAAGATGTTACGGGAAGCCGGAGCCAAAGAGGTACATATGAGAGTCAGTTCACCGCCGTTTCTGTGGCCCTGCTATTTCGGCACAGACGTTCCGGCGAGAGACCAGCTGATCGCATATAACCGTTCCATCAAGGAGATCAGTGATCTGATCGGCACGGACAGCCTGGATTATCTGAAGATTGAGAGACTGGAAGAACTGGTGGGCGGTAATCTTGGCATCTGCAAGGGCTGCTTTACCGGAAAATACCCGATGGAACCGCCTGCGGAAGATATCCGCGGAGAATTTGACAAATAAACAATAACTATTCAGAAAACCGCAGAATAAGAAAAACTGATACGTCATGCCTGCATGTAAGTAGCAGTTTTCTTATTTGTAAGGTGACTCGAGTAGAGTCACCATCCCACACATGAACAAAATTAGCTGCGAAGCAGCGGGAAAGTATGAGAAGCATACGGTTTTGTGAATGTGAGGGATGGGTTTTGAATAGTTGCAATAAATTAGAAAATAAGAGGAGCAGACAAATGAGTACAGGTACAGACAGATATCAGAGCCCGTTATCCGAACGCTATGCAAGCAAGGAGATGCAGTATATTTTCTCCCCGGATATGAAATTCCGTACATGGAGAAAGCTGTGGATTGCACTGGCAGAGACGGAAAAAGAGCTGGGACTGTCCCAGGACGGTAAGCCCGTTATCACAGATGAGCAGATCGAGGAACTGAAGGCCCATGCTGAGGACATTAATTACGATGTGGCAAAAGAGCGTGAAAAACTGGTACGTCATGACGTTATGAGCCATGTGTATGCGTACGGACAGCAGTGCCCCAAGGCAGCCGGAATCATCCATCTGGGCGCAACCTCCTGCTATGTGGGTGACAACACCGACATTATTGTGATGACCGAGGCACTGAAGCTTGTCAGAAAAAAGCTGATCAATGTTATGAAGGAACTGGCGGATTTCGCTGATAAGTATAAGGCACAGCCTACCCTGGCATTTACTCATTTTCAGCCTGCACAGCCTACAACCGTAGGCAAGAGAGCAACGTTGTGGTTACAGGAGTTCTCACTGGATCTGGAGGATCTGGATCACGTTCTGGGTACCATGAAGCTGTTAGGCTCTAAGGGAACCACCGGAACCCAGGCTTCTTTCCTGGAACTGTTCAACGGAGATCAGGAGACCATCGACAAGATCGATCCCATGATTGCAGCCAAGATGGGATTCAAGGAGTGCTATCCTGTATCCGGCCAGACTTATTCCCGCAAGGTGGATACCAGAGTAGCAAACGTGCTGGCCGGTATTGCGGCATCCGCTCATAAGATGAGCAATGACATCCGCCTGTTACAGCATCTGAAGGAAGTGGAAGAGCCCTTCGAGAAGAACCAGATCGGCTCCTCCGCTATGGCTTACAAGCGTAATCCCATGAGAAGTGAGCGTATTGCTTCCCTGTCCCGTTATGTGATGGTGGATGCGCTGAATCCCGCCATTACTTCCGCAACCCAGTGGTTCGAGAGAACGCTGGACGATTCTGCCAACAAGAGACTGTCTATTCCCGAAGGCTTTCTTGCCATCGATGGTATTCTGGATCTGTGCCTGAATGTGGTAGACGGACTGGTAGTATATCCGAAGGTAATTGAAAAGCACATGATGAGCGAGCTTCCTTTCATGGCTACCGAGAATATTATGATGGATGCCGTAAAGTTAGGCGGCAACCGTCAGGAACTGCATGAGCGTATCCGTGAGCTTTCCATGGAGGCCGGACGCAATGTGAAGGTAGAAGGAAAAGAGAATAACCTCCTGGAGCTGATCGCCGCAGATCCCGCATTCCCCATGGGACTGGAGGAACTGAAAGCATCCATGGATCCGTCCAAGTATATTGGACGTTCCAAAGAGCAGGTGGAAGCTTTCCTGAAAAATGTGATCAGCCCGATCTTAGAGGCCAACAAGGACTTACTGGGTGTAAAGGCCGAGATCAACGTATAAACGTTTTCTGCTGAAGTAATTTGTGGAAACGGAAACTATTCAGAACCTCATTCATCGGTGATCTTTTGATGTTTACATGGCTCTGAATCGTTACAGAATGATAAGAAAGCAGGAGACGAAAATGGGTGGATTTTTTGGAGTCGCAGCAAAAGAAGACTGTGTGTTTGATCTGTTCTTTGGAACGGATTATCATTCCCATCTGGGAACCAGACGTGCCGGCATGGCAGTCTACAGCAAAGAAGAAGGTTACAACAGAGCCATTCACAACATAGAGAATGCACCGTTCCGTACGAAGTTCGACAAGGATGTCAATGAGATGCACGGACATCTGGGCATCGGCTGTATTTCCGATTTTGAGCCCCAGCCGCTGATGGTGCGTTCCCATCACGGAACTTATGCTATTACCACCGTGGGCAAGATCAACAATACGGATGCCATCATCAAGGATCTGTTTGCGAAGGGGCATTCTCATTTCCTGGAGATGAGCGGCGGTGACATCAATGCCACGGAGCTGGTGGCGGCCATTGTCAACCAGAAGGACAATCTGGTGGAGGGCATTCAGTACGCCCAGGAGATCATCGACGGTTCCATGACCTTACTGATCATGACACCCAAGGGAATCTATGCGGCCAGAGATAAGATGGGCCGTACTCCGGTGGCAGTAGGCAAAAAGGAGGGGGCTTATTGCGTCTCCTTTGAGAGCTTCGCTTATCTGAATCTGGGATACCAGCCCGTGAGAGAGCTGGGACCGGGAGAGATCGCCGTGGTGACACCGGAAGGTGTACGAACCCTGGTGAAGCCCGGCAGGGATATGAAGATCTGTACGTTTTTGTGGGTCTATTACGGATATCCGTCCTCATCCTATGAAGGCATCAGTGTAGAGAAGATGCGTTATCAATGCGGTGCCAAGCTGGCGGAGCGTGATAATGTAAAACCGGATATCGTAGCAGGAGTGCCGGATTCCGGTACCGCTCATGCAGTGGGATATGCCAACCGTTCGGGAATTCCTTTTTCCCGTCCGTTTATTAAGTATACCCCCACCTGGCCCAGGTCCTTTATGCCGACGATCCAGACCCAGAGAAATCTGATCGCAAAGATGAAACTGATCCCGGTACATGATCTGATCCAGGATCAGAGTCTGTTGTTGATCGACGATTCTATTGTCCGCGGCACACAGTTAAGAGAGACCACGGAATTCCTGTACCAGAGCGGTGCAAAGGAAGTACATATCCGTCCGGCCTGTCCGCCTCTGTTATATGGCTGCAAGTACCTGAACTTTTCCAGATCTTCTTCCGAGATGGATCTGATCACCCGCCGTGTGATCAAGGAGATTGAGCAGGAGGGCAGAGAAATCGATCTGAAGAACTATGTGAATCCCGATACTCCGGAATACGAGGAGATGGTAGGACGGATCTGCAAACAGCTGAAGTTCACCACATTGCAGTTTCAGAGATTGGATGATATGATTGAGTCCGTGGGCATCGGCAGAGAGAAGCTGTGCACCTACTGTTGGGACGGCAGAGAATAATGCGAAAAGAACTTCTAATCACTCAGAGCAAAGGCTCTTTCGTGAAGAAGTTCTAAGTTTCGCATGGCAAAACGCTACGCGTTTTGAATATAGATGTAGGTTATATAAAATATAATAAATATTGATTTTACTTATACCACAAAGTGTTGTATACTGTAAAACGGTGTGAGAAAGAGAAGCAGGAGTTTCTTTGGATCACCCGGAACAAGATATTGGATGTAGATTTATCACAGAAACTGTGGTAAAGAATGGAGGAAAACATGGTAAAGGCAGTTGTAGGAGCCAACTGGGGCGACGAAGGAAAAGGAAAGATCACAGATATGCTGGCAGAGAAAGCGGACATTATCGTACGTTTTCAGGGCGGCGCGAATGCAGGACATACCATCGTGAACAATTATGGTAAATTTGCTCTGCACACCCTTCCTTCCGGTGTATTTTACAATCATACCACCAGCGTGATTGGTAACGGTGTGGCATTAAACATTCCGATCCTGATGAAAGAGATCAAGTCTATCACAGACAGAAATGTTCCCATGCCCAAGATTCTGGTGTCTGATCGTGCACAGATGGTAATGCCTTACCATATTTTATTTGATCAGTATGAAGAGGAGAGACTGGGCGGTAAGTCCTTCGGATCTACCAAGTCCGGTATCGCACCTTTCTATTCTGATAAGTATGCGAAGATCGGTTTCCAGGTAAGTGAGCTGTTTGATGAAGAACTGCTGCAGGAAAAAGTACAGCGTGTCAGTGAGATGAAGAATGTCATCTTAGAGCATCTGTATCACAAGCCCATGATCGATCCCGCAGAGCTGTTAAATACCCTGCATGAGTATCGCGATATGATCGCACCTTTTGTATGCGATGTATCCGCATTCTTAGATAAGGCACTGAAAGAGGGCAAGACCATTCTGTTAGAGGGCCAGTTAGGAACCATGAAGGATCCGGATCACGGAATTTACCCCATGGTAACTTCTTCCTCCACGTTGGCAGCTTACGGCGCCATCGGTGCAGGTATCCCTCCTTATGAGATCAAGCAGATCGTTACCGTAAGTAAGGCATATTCCTCTTCCGTAGGAGCAGGTGCTTTCGTATCTGAGATCTTCGGTGACGAAGCAGATGAATTACGTCGCCGCGGCGGTGACGGTGGTGAGTTCGGTGCAACTACCGGACGTCCCAGACGTATGGGATGGTTCGACTGTGTTGCCACCAAGTACGGCTGTCGTCTGCAGGGCGCTACCGATGTGGCATTTACCGTACTGGATGCACTGGGATATCTGGATGAGATTCCTGTATGTGTAGGGTATGAGATCGACGGTGAAGTTACCACTGATTTCCCTGTTACTTACAAGCTGGAAAAGGCAAAGCCCGTACTGAAAAAGCTCCCTGGCTGGAAGTGCGATATCCGCGGTATCCGCAACTTCGATGAACTGCCGGAGAACTGCAGAAAGTATGTGGAATTCATTGAGGAGCAGATCGGATTCCCTATCACCATGGTCAGCAACGGCCCGGGAAGGGAAGATATCATCTATCGTGAGAGTCCTTTGAAGAAATAAATGCTGTCAAATGCGGAGAGATAGGATAATCTTTGATGGAAAAAAATCTGTAAAATGTGAATGAGAATGGAAAGGGCATGGTGCTGGTATGAGATCAGCCCGTGTCCTTTTTGGTATACGATGAATCCGGCAGGAATTTTGATTACACAGTATCTGGCTGAATGCAAGCATTCGCAGAACGCAGTTTTGCATGGCTCTGAATAGTTACAGATTTTTACTGTGAAGGAACAAAAACCAGTGTCTGATAGTAATTTTGAGATGGAGACAGCGAGATATGATCAATAATCTGGAAGCGTATAAAGTATTTTATTATGTGGCAAAATGTGGGAGTGTGACCAAAGCGGCCGGGGAACTGTCAATTTCACAGCCGGCGGTCAGTCAGGCCATCAAGCAGCTGGAAAATACCCTGGATGCCGCCCTGTTCCACCGGGCGGCCAAGGGAGTACGGCTGACCAGTGAGGGAGAACTGTTGTATTCCTATGTGGCAAAAGGGTACGAACAGATCGAAATGGGTGTGAAGAAGGTTCACCAGATGCAGAATATGGAACTGGGAGAAGTCCGCATCGGTGCCAGCGATATGACATTGCAGTTTTATCTGCTTCCCTATCTGGAAAAGTTCCATGAACAGTACCCCGGGATCAAGGTGATCGTCACCAATGCGCCGACACCGGAGACATTGAATTATTTAAGAGAGGGACACATTGACTTCGGAATTGTCAGTACGCCGTTTCCGGAGAGACCTGATATTCAGATGATACCGGTGCGGGAGATTGAGGATGTCTTCGTGGCGGGAAGAAGATTTTTCAGCTACAAGAACCGGACGCTGGATTTTCAGAAACTGGAAAGTCTGCCTCTTATTTTCCTGGAGAAAAATACCAGCAGCCGCAGCTACATGGATGAATTTCTGGCGGGAAACGGGGTATATGTGCAGCCGGAGTTCGAACTGGCCACCAGCGATATGATCGTACAGTTTGTGAGACGAAATCTGGGTGTTGGCTGTGTGATGCGGGATTTTGCCAGAGATTATGTGGAATCCGGCTTGCTTTTCGAACTTAGATTCAATAAAATAATACCGAAGCGTCAATTCTGTGTCGTTAGGAACATGAAGATGCCTATGGCTCCGGCTGCGGAGAAACTGTTGGAGATCATGGAGCTGGACAGACAGGAAGAAGCGAAGATATAAAAGTGACGGCAAAAAGAGGATATACCGGCGGAAACAGGATACATTGCACTTTATCAAAAAGGCGGAGAAAGATACGTTGGCGGTTTATAAATATCCGGAAGG
>ENA-UESU01001245-UESU01001245.1-human-gut-metagenome-genome-assembly--contig:-NODE-1245-length-18654-cov-13.358400_pt1 | contig 18654 bp, 14 predicted proteins | sample MGYA00243007_ERZ508008 | MGnify/ENA primary metagenome ERZ508008 (study PRJEB26167, sample SAMN06115399) | human gut metagenome | host: Homo sapiens | place: China:Henan | collected 2016-06-23...
ACTATATCGTGAAGGGTCGTGTGACCAGTTCCGATGAAGCAGGAAATGTCTACAAGAAACTTATGATTGAAGACGCAACAGGCGGCCTCATCTTCTCGATCGACAACAGCAAGCTCTACGAGACTTACCGTATCGGGCAGGAGGTTATCGTCGACGTCACCGGCCTCTATTACGGCAACTACGGCACAGGCATGCAGATCGGTATCAGCGCCGAGGCTACCAGTGCCCCCAACCGTATCCCCAAGGATACCTGGGAGGGCACCACTACCCAGAAGGGTATCTGCGAGCTTAACGGGCTGGCTAATCCCGACAAGGTGGATGTACCCTCGATGACCGTGAGCGAGGTTAACGGCCTCCTCCGCGACGATGCCACCAAACTGGCATGGCAGGGACGCCTGGTACGCATCACCGGTGTGCATTTTCAGGCTCCCGGCACACTGCTTGCCCGTGTGCTGGCAGCCGGTGAGACCAACCCCAACAACACCTCCTATCTGATTGACGACAGCAACAACCGCATCGCCATGAACACCTCGAGCTACTCCACCTTCGGAACCACCACCAAGGCTCCCAAAGGCACAGGCGATGTAGTGGCTCTGCTGACACTCTACAACAACAACTGGCAGATTGTTATCAACGATCTTGCCGGTCTTGAAGGCTTCGAACCTTGGGTTGACGAACCCGAAAAACCTGTAGAGGCTGTCGGTTCGTTCAGCGTTAACTTTGATGGAGAGGTAATGCCCGAAGGATGGACGCAGAAACAGCTCGCCGGTAACAAGGAATGGTATCTGCGCACATTCGACAATGTTGCATATGCATGCATGACGGGTTACAAAGGCAATGCACCCTTCGATTCATGGCTCATCTCTCAACCTGTCGATGCCGCAAAAATGACGGCCAAGACCCTTTCGTTCGATACTCAGGTGAACGGTTACGGCTCGACGACGACAACTTTCAAGGTGTTTGTTCTTGACGGTCCCGACCCCGCAACAGCCAACCGCACCGAACTTACGGCCACTATGCCCGAAGCTCCTGCAAGCGGCTACAGCCCATGGACAAACTCCGGAACAATCTCACTTGCCGCTCAATCCGGCGTGTTCTACATCGGATGGCAATATGCCGCCACACAGGATGCCAACTATGCAACTTACGGCATAACCAACATCGAAGTAAAATAACCGTTTCATTCTGACAAACAAGAATCATGAAAATTTTCAAATCCTTTATATTCGGGTTGATGGCCGCGGCCACCCTCGGCGGATTCATTTCCTGCCAGGATGACATCGACGCTCCCGAACCCATCGCCCCGGTGGCCGAGAATCTCGACAAGGTGAACACCAAAATCGAAGAATTCAAGAAGGAATACTGGCAGGACGACCAAAATTATTGCAAGCAGGTCGGCACCAAGCCCGACGGCGAGCATATCTACATCAAAGGCCGCGTAATTTCGTCCGACGAATCGGGCAATGTGTTCAAAAGCATTGTCATCCAGGACGAGACTGCCGCGCTGGCATTCTCGGTTAACGCCTACAACCTGTTCCTTGACCACCGCGTAGGTCAGGAGTTGGTTGTCGACCTCACCGGCATGTATGTGGGTAAATACAACAACCTCATGCAGATGGGCTGGCCTGATGAATATCAGGATGGTTTGCAGACCACTTTCATGTCGCCTGAATTCTTCAAGGCCCACGTGGAGAACAACGGCATGCCCGACCCCTCCAAGGTGATTGTGCATCAGCTCGACGCCATCAGCGACATCCCCAACGGAACCGAAGGGCTGATTAAATGGCAGAGCCAGCTTGTGCGCTGCAATAACGTGACTTTCGTTCCCAAGGCAAATCCCAACGAAGCATCCGAACTGGTCACCACCTTCGGAATCTACAAGACCAACATGAATCAGGGCCTGCTTCTTGCAGGTCAGGAACTCACACTGCGTGTGAGCGGTTATGCCGACTTCGTGAACGAGAAGATGCCCACCGATCCCTGCGACGCAACATTCCTGCTCTCATACTTCGGTACGGGCTGGCAGTTCATGCTCATGAACACTTCCGACATCGATAACGTGGGTAATCCCACTCTGCCCAAGGGCACCAAAGAGAATCCCTGGACTGTGGCTGATGCCATCTCCGAGATTTCTGAAGGTGCCACTCCCCAGGGCTGGACAGCCGGCTACATCGTCGGTACAGTGGCTCAGTCGGTTACCGAAGTGACCTCGAACACCGACATTGAATGGGGCGCAGATGCAACCCTGGCATCCACCGTTGTCATCGCTCCGACAGCCGACTGCACCGAAATCAGCCAGTGCATCATCGTTCCGCTCCCTGTAGGCTCCACAATGCGTAACCTCGTGGCACTCCGCGACCATCCCGAAAACCTCGGCAAACTCCTCACCGTTTACGGTACACTCGACCATGTGTTCGGCTCCTACGGCATCACAGGCAATACCGGCACCGGCGGCGAATTCATGCTTGAAGGCGTTGAGGTTCCTGACGAACCTATGCCCGGTCAGGGCGACGGCACCGAGGCAAGTCCCTACAGCTGCGCCCAGGTTATTGCCATGAACCCCTCCAGCACCTCAGCTTCGCCCGAAGGCGGCTCGCAGGTATGGATCACCGGCTACATCGTCGGCACCATGCCCAAGGAAGGTGGAACATACCTCGACAAGACCAACTTCGGTGTGCCTACCGACGGTCAGGCATCCAACATCGTGATCGCTCCTACCGCCGACTGCACCGACGCCTCGCTCTGTGTTGGCATCCAGCTTCCCACCGAAACCGTTGCTCCCGGCGTCCGCAAGGCTCTGAACCTTACCGACAATCCCGGCAACCTCGGTGCGAAAGTAAGCCTGTTTGGCGACGTGATGAAGTATTGCGGAGGCCCCGGCCTGAAGAATACCTCGAAGTACACCATCGATGGCGGTACAACGCCTCCCACTCCTCCCACACCAGGAGGAGAAGGTGAAGGCACCGAAGCAAGCCCCTTTGCCTGTTCTCAGGTTATTGCCCTGAATCCTACAAGTACAACAGCCTCTCCTGATGGTGGCAAAGATATCTGGGTAGATGGTTACATCGTTGGTTACATGCCAAGTAATCCATCGACATTGCTGTCAAACACCGTGTTCACGGCTCCAGCAGACATAAAAACGAATCTTGTGATCGGGCCGACACCCGACTGCAAGGATGCCTCGAAATGTGTCGGTATTCAGCTGCCGACATCAAATAATATTCGTGCTGATCTGAACTTGCAGGACAATCCGGGTAATCTTGGAAAGAAGGTGAAAATCCACGGTGATGTCATGAAGTATTGTGGAGGTCCTGGCATTAAGAATGTAAAAGGTTATGTTCTTGGCGAAGGTGGCGAGACACCTACGCCTCCTGTCACTGGCACCATCTTCGAAGAGACGTTTGAAGGTGGTTCGCTCGGCAATTTCACGGCAACCGTAGAAACCTCCGGTTCGTGGACAGGCTGGCGTGCCAATACGCGTACTCCGCTCTGTGCCATTGCCAATTCTTATGTGAACAATGTGAACGAGGCTGCCACTGCATGGCTGGTATCACCTGAAATCAGTCTGGCCGGTGTCACAAACGCGACGCTGTCGCTGGAGCAGGCATTCGGTTTCCATTTCCCCACCAAGCAGGATAGTTTCTGCACCGTCAATGTACGCGAAAAAGGTGGTGAATGGCAGCAGCTTACATTGACCAACTTCCCCGCGAAAGGCACAGGCAACTGGACAGCCGATTTTGCGCTGAACACCATGAGCCTGAACGCTTTCGCAGGCAAGACCATCGAAATCGGATTTAAATACGTGAACGATGGCAAGCAGAGCATCGCATGGGAAATCAAGAATGTGAAGGTCACCAAGTGACATCCCTTGACAAACAGCTAATCTGAAATAAATCCTATAAACCTACAGGGCGATGTGCCAACTGCGGCACATCGCCCTGTGTTTTTGTATCTGCCGGCGTGGCTATTATTTTTGGGGTGTAGGGGCAGGAGCGGCTTTGCTGATGGTGACGAGGTAGACGCCCGTGAAGATGAGGACCACGGCGAAGCCTTTGAGCACGTTGAAGCTGTCAAGACCGAGGCACACGCCTATCAGCGAGGCCACGATGGGCTGCACGTAGTTGTACATCCCCACGATGGTGGGGCGCAGGTTTTTCTGCCCGATCATGATGCAGACGTAGGCAAGGTAGGTGGCGAACACCACCACGTAGGCTATACCGGCCCAATGCAATGAGGAGAGCGATGTCCAGTCGGTGCGGAGCATCTGCGGCATGGCGGCCGGGATGGTGCCGCATGCTGCGAACAGGAACATCCATTTCATCAGCGTCACAAGCGAGTATTTGCGGATGAAGTTGCGGTAAAGTGTGAGATAGAGGGCGTAGCTGAGCTGTGCGCACAGCACTATGAAATCGCCCAGTGCGGGATTGTCGCCTTTCATGCCGGTGTTAAGTCCGCCGAACACCAGAATCAGCGCTCCGCATGCCCCCAGAGCTATGCCGCCCGCTTTTTTCAGCGTTATAGGTTCGTGAAGCACCACATAGGCCAGCACCATCACCCACATGGGCATGGTGGTGGTTATGATCGACGCTTCGCCAGGCGAGGTTAGGCCCACACCGAAAATGAAGCATCCCTGATTGAAAAGCACTCCCAGCATAGCGGCTCCGGCAAGGAGCAGGAGATCGCGTGGCGGCACATGCTCGAGCGCGCAGAACAGTGAGGTCAGCCAGAACAGGGCGGCCGCACCTGCAATACGGAAATTGACCATGAGCAGGGGCGTAACCACTGAAGTGGTGAGCACAAGTTTGGTGACGGGCGACATCAGTCCCCACATGGTATTGGCGCCCAGCATGACCAGATGGCCTTTTAGCCTGAAATCGGACATGATTGTTGTGATTCTTTGTTTCCCGGCTGCAAAGTTACAACAATTTCATTATCCGAGAATCCATATAGCCATCCGCAAAATGCCCGTTTTTATCCGCGCGATATGCGGCGTCCGGGCGATGTGTTGATGATCAGAGGCACTGTTTCAGCCGTGATAATGCTTGTGTCGAGGCCGAGGGCCGAGCGGTAAGAAACGCCAAGCTTCCTCAGCGCCTCATAAAGACGCATCAGTTGCCCTGCGCGGCGCGGGCAGTTGCTCGACGGGGAGAATACCCTGTGGAGTATGATAAAGCGGAAATCGCCGGGAATGCCCTCTTTGCGGAGTGAAGGATAGGTGCTGGTGAGGTCGATGTCGCCCGTGGCCACAAGGTCCTCCACCACCTGACGCAGGTAGACGCTGATTTTCGGGGCTACCCTGAAGCCGAGCCGCATATTCACATAGTAGATGGTCTGCGGCACCACGATGTCGACGGTGTATTCCAGCGTGTCGGGTTCATCCACATTCTCTATGTGGATGAACCAGTAGTGGTCGGCGCGTTTGGGCTGTTTGTTCACGATGGAGTAGATCAGTTTGCTCTCAATCCTGGCAGGATTGTCGGAGTGGGTGAGATAGACCAGATTGGAAGCGTATTTGGGGATTTCGCGGTCGTTCTTGATGTCGGTGATCAGGCCTGCGCATTCCGCCATCTCGCGGTACTCTATGAACCGGGCGCGGGTGCGCGATGCATTGCGCCACACAATCATTACGGCCGCCACAAGTCCGGCTATCAGCAGGCTGAACCAGCCGCCATGGGTGAATTTGAAAAGGTTGGCCACGAAGAAAATCCCTTCGAGCGTGATGAACACACCTGCGAAAAGCACACATGCCCAGCGGTTTACCCCTTTGTGGCGCAGCCAGAATGTGAGCAGCAGTGTGGTCATGAGCATGGTGATGGTTATGGCCAGCCCATAGGCCGCCTCCATGTGGCCTGAATCCCGGAACAGGCCAACCGTGAGGAGGCAGCCGGCAAACAGCACCCAGTTGACCGACGGGATGTAAAGCTGTCCCTTCTCGAGCGACGGGTACTGTATGCTCAGACGTGGCCAGAACCCCAGGTTGATGGCCTCTGAAAAGATGGTGAACGAGCCGCTGAGCAAAGCCTGGCTTGCTATGATGGCCGCCCCGGTTGACATTATGATGCCTATGAGCGTGAATCCCTGCGGCATGATGGCATAGAACGGATTGATGGAGGTTACATCTGTTCCCTCATGGCTTATGAGCCATGCGCCCTGGCCGAGATAGTTCAGAATCAGCATCACTTTTACGAACGCCCAGCTTACGGTGATGTTTTTGCGGCCGCAGTGCCCCAGGTCGGAATACAACGCCTCGGCTCCGGTGGTGCAGAGGAACACCGCCCCGAGAATCAGGAACCATCCGGGTGATGAGACAAGCAGTTTCACTGCGTACCACGGATTGAAGGCCTTGAGGATGGCAGGGTAGGCGGCAAGGTTTATGGCGCCCAGGACACCGAGCATAAGGAACCATACAAGCATGAAGGGCCCGAAATATCGCCCGATACGTCCGGTGCCTGCCTGCTGCATGAGGAATATGAGAAAGATGATAAGCAGGACAATAGGCACCACAGGTACGGCAGGAGCCACCAGGCGCAGCCCTTCGATGGCCGATGTCACGGTGATGGCCGGGGTGATTACACCGTCGGCAATGAGGGCAGCCGCGCCGATTGCCGCCACGAGGTAAAGCCAGCGCTTCGGGATGCGTCGCAGCAGGGCGAACAGGGCAAGGATGCCGCCTTCCCCCTTGTTATCGGCGTGCAGGGCCAGCAACACGTATTTCACGGTGGTCTGGAGCGTGAGCGTCCAGATCACGCAGGATATGGCGCCGGCGATGTAGTCCACGTCGAAATGCGGATTAACCCCCACGATGGCTTTCATCACATAAAGAGGTGATGTGCCTATGTCGCCGAACACAATTCCGATGGTAACAAGAAGTCCCGCCAACGACAGGCGGCCGAGAGCCGATGCATGATGTGATGTACACTGTTTTTCCATACCATCCAAACGCCCGTGCCACCCCTTTTGTTTGCCGGTTTTTATTCCTGTTATTCCTGCGGTTCGATGAGTTGCAGTATATCGGCTTTTAGTCTCGGAATATGATTGATGACAATTGCCCACAGAATGTCTGGTTTCAGGGAATCGTAGGCATGTATGACATAATTTCGCGTATCGACAATTTTTCGAGACGAGGTGATGCTGATGTTTGGTTCGATTTTCAGAATTCGATTCATCGCCTCTCCCAATATTTCGATATTACGTTCTACAAATTTGCGGAAAACCACGTCATTTTCAAAAACATCATACTGGCGTCCGAATCTGTTTTCTGCCACTTCTATGTCGGAAATAGCATGTAGCATATCCTCAAGATATTTTTCTACTGATTTATCCATAGATCAATAGCTTTGTGGTGTCTAACTCTTTTCGGAAAATCTTATTTTTTACGGCATCATCGCAGACAAGGTCTATGCGGCGGCCGAACAGAGCCTCGAGTTCATGCATGAAGTCGAAAAAAATATTGGCCCAGTCAAGGCCTTCGCGGTTGATGGTTTCCGAGTCGAAATCGACCGACAGGTCCACGTCGCTGTCGTCGTTGAAATCTGGAGTCAGGATTGAGCCGAATACCCATAGTTTTGCCACCCTGTACTTCCTGCACAAGGCCACAATCTTATCCATATTCATTTCTATCAGCTTCATAGGCAGCTAAAAGGCGTTTATATTATCGGCTCAGACCGAAATTAAGGCATGTTGATATTTTGGTTCACCATCTGAATGCTTTCGTTCACTCGTAGGGACGTGCCTTTGGCACGTGAAACAACCTTGGTATTGTTGGGGTTGTTGGACCTTCCAGATTCACATGCCAAAGGCATGTCCCTACAATTCAATGGTTCACGCTTCGGTCATGCGGGACTGGCCTGCCGGGGTATCGATGTCTGTCCGGTCTTTGCAAAAATAATCATTTGTAATGATATAACAAAAAGCGAACTCAGATTGAAGTCTGAATTCGCCTTGCGGTAGTGGAGTACAGCGGACTCGAACCGCTCACCTCGACACTGCCAGTGTCGCGCTCTAGCCAGATGAGCTAATACCCCTCGGTATGAAAAAAGCCTTCTGTCGAAGAAGGCTCTGTGGGCGCTGAGGGATTCGAACCCCCGACCCTCTGCTTGTAAGGCAGATGCTCTGAACCAGCTGAGCTAAGCGCCCGTGTTCTTTGTCGAAAGCGATGCAAAGGTACAACGATTTTTTGAACTGGCAAACATTTTGGGCAGAAAAAATCGATGAAATTTCATTTTTATTGCGTAATTTTGTGGTCTCCAATCATTTTACAATTTCAAATATCACTCATGCAACTGACACAACTTACTGCAATTTCCCCGATTGACGGTCGTTATCGCGGCAAATGCGAGCGACTTGACGAGTATTTTTCCGAATATGCCCTTATACGCTACCGCGTCAGGGTAGAGGTGGAATATTTCATCGCCCTTTGTGAGATTCCGCTGCCGCAGCTTGCGGGAGTCGACCATGGCGTATTTGAGAAATTGCGCGACATATATAAAAACTTCACCGTTGACGATGCGGCACGCATAAAGGAAATAGAGTCGGTGACCAATCATGATGTGAAGGCGGTCGAATATTTCCTTAAAGAGCGTTTCGACTCGCTTGGACTTGAGGCTTACAAGGAATTCATACACTTCGGTCTTACTTCGCAGGATATCAACAATACATCAGTGCCTCTGTCGCTGAAAGAGGCACTGCGCGATGTCTATCGCCCGCTGCTCATGGAGCTTATCGAGCATCTTGAGGCGCGCGCCGACGAGTGGCAGCAGCTACCCATGCTTGCGAAGACTCACGGACAGCCCGCGTCGCCCACGCGTCTCGGCAAGGAGATACGTGTGTTCAGCTATCGTCTGCGCCGTCAGCTCGCCATGCTTGACGCCGTGCCCGTAAGTGGAAAATTCGGCGGTGCCACCGGTAACTTCAACGCTCACCTTACCGCATATCCGTCGATTGACTGGCGCGCTTTTGCCGCCAAGTTCCTGGGCGAACGTCTCGGCATAGAGCGTGAGGAATACACCACCCAGATATCCAACTACGACAATCTTGCCGCGATATTCGATGCCCTGCGCCGCATCAACACCATCATCCTTGACCTTGACAAGGATATGTGGCAATATATATCTATGGAATATTTTAAGCAGAAAATCAAGGCGGGTGAAGTAGGGTCGTCGGCTATGCCCCATAAGGTCAACCCCATCGACTTTGAAAACTCTGAGGGTAATCTCGGCATAGCAAACGCCATCCTTGACCATCTCGCAACGAAACTGCCTGTATCGCGTCTGCAGCGTGACCTGACCGACTCCACGGTGTTGCGCAACATCGGTGTGCCTCTCGGTCACATGATGATTGCCCTTGCTTCTACCCTCAAGGGTCTCAACAAGCTCCTTCTCAACGAGGCGGCAATCAACCGTGACCTTGACAACATGTGGAATGTAGTTGCCGAGGGTATCCAGACCATCCTGCGCCGCGAGGGTTATCCGAAACCTTACGAGACTCTGAAGGAACTGACGCGCGTCAATACCACCGTGACCGCCGAGAGCATCGCCGAGTTTATCGACACGCTCAACGTGAGCGACGAGGTAAAAGCGGAGCTTAAGCGTCTGTCGCCCCACACTTACACCGGTTATTGATTTATATACGACCATACACCATGAAAAAGATTATGTTTATGCTTGCGGCAGCGTTTATCGCAGCCGCCGCGCTGACTTCAGGTAAACCTGCTTCTGCCGATTCACGAAAGTGGATGGAGAGCGGCGAGTGGAACAATGGTTGGAATGTCGCCGTACATCCGTCGGTCAACGCCGATGAGTTTTACGGGCAGTACACCAAAAACAAGGAGCTGTGGGACACTCTCTTCAGCTATCTTGCCACTCTCGACCTCGACTCGCTTCCGGTAGGACGCATTGACCTTGTGCCGGGGCGTTGCTGGATAAAGATGAGTGAGTACACTCCGAGGGCTGCAGAGGATGTCAACATCGAGCAGCATCATAATTTCATCGACCTGCAATATACGCTGCGAGGCAACGAGAAGATGGGTTACGGACATGATGTCAGGGTCAAGCATGAATATAATCCTAAGAAAGATGTGGCTCACTTCGATGCCGACAGTGTCGACTGGTATGTGGCGGGACCCGAGGCGTTTTTCCTCTTTTTCCCGACTGACTACCATCAGCCGTCGGTGAGGTTAACCGACGAACCGGGCGTGAGCCGAAAGCTGGTGTGCAAAATAGAGTACCTGTGATTCAGATGGCGCATTTTCATGCGCCATCTGAAGGTTATAGGGTTAGAGGCTTGTCATTTTCGGCGGCCAATACTTGTCCACTTGTCCGGAGCGTTGGTGGAGATGCATAAGCACCAAAAGGACAAAGGTATGAATTTCCTGATAGGGATAATCTCTATGTAGCCGGTGGTTTAGCGAAGCGATACCACAGGAAAGGGAATAAATAATGTGATGTTTCCGTCAGGAATCATCACGGAGCGTGGTTGATGATTCCCTGCCATGGGCAGCAACTTTTCGGTTTTTGCGGACGCGGCATGCAACAAATCGGTGTCGTATGTTTGGAGATATTGATATTTTTCATTACTTTTGAATTATCAAGTGACGCAAATATGTTGCGCCACGGTGTAAACCTCTCCGGGATATGGCATTTGACAGACTGAAACTATTGCTAAAAGATGAACTTGGGTATCTGCCCTCCGATACCGGGCTTGACGAACTGTTTTTGCGAGGGGAGATGCTGCGTCTCTCCCGTGGCGATGTCGTGATAACCGAGGGAGTGAAGTGTCCCGATGTATATATAATCCAGGACGGAATTGTGAGATTTGCCGATATGAACGGTGACAAGGAGCGCACCTTCGCTTTCGGGCTTCCCGGTACCATGTTTTCGTCAAAGCATTCATTTGCCATGAACCTGCCGTCGTTTTACAGGGCTGAGGCGTGTTGCGACTCGGTGTTGATGCACATCCGCAGGGAAGATTTCTGGGATATCGTGCCCCGCCATCATGAATTGACGATATGGATGTTGCGCTACGCTTACGGCGAGTTGTTTTATCATGAATACCGTAATGCGGTCGTGCATAAAGGTAGCGCGGCAGAGCGTTACCGCAGCATGCTCGGCGACCGTCCTGAAATTATAAAGAAAGTGCCGCAGAAAATCATTGCCTCCTATCTCGGGGTGACTCCTGAATATCTTAGTAAACTAAAGAATGCGTTTCTGAAGGAAAAACGCTGACATAATGTGCGGATATTGCCTTCATACATGGCAATATGTTAATTTAGAATGTTAAAAGACGAGGATTGTGCCATTTCTTAATCTATATTAAGTTTTTTGTGTAAAACAATATCTATTTTTGCGAATAAGCAGTTGCCCATGACACGCTTGTTGTACGGGGCATAAATGATATTATTATATTTCATTACATAAAAAGTTAAGCTATGAATTATTTTACTCGAAAAGTTACGGTGCTCGCGGCGGTGTTTGCCGCGTCGGCTATGGTTTCGGTAGAAGCGCAGGAAAAGTCGCTTGACATACAGGTGAGTGACATTTCATGTACTGATGCTTCGGTTACGATTACTCCATCCGATGAGTCGGTGGGCTATTACTGGTATTTCCGCCCCAAAACTGAATTTGACGGTATAGGAGCCGACAATATTATCGAAAATCAGATAACCAACTGGAAGAATAATGCCTCACTTTATGAGGATATGACCTGGCAGGAGATGATGAATTTAAATCATGGTGTTACCTCGACTACTTTCAGGGATGAGCTTTACAGCGGTTTGATGTGGGACACCGAATATGTGGTTTATGGTTTCGGAATGACTCCGGAAGGCGAGATGTCGGCTCCATTAAATTATGTAGGATTCAAGACTGATGCACCGGCGAAATCAGACAATACGTTTGCGGTTGAGATTCTGTCGATATTGCCCGATGGAAAGAGAATGACTACATCAGTGTCGGTCACTCCGTCAAATGACGACCCGTATGTCGTGTATCCCGCTGAAAAGAGAGAGGTTGATGGTTATGACCTCACCCCCGGTTCGCAAGAAGAAAAGGAATTCTGCTCTATGGTGCTGACCTATGGCGAAAAGCATACCGGAAAGGCAGAAATCACGTTTGACCAGCAGCGTAAAGACCGCGACTATTGTATCATTGTTGTCGGAACTGCCGATGGCGCTCCTACTACAGCCCCCGTCATTGTTGAGTATAGAACTGAGGAGAAGCAGCCACAGAAAAACGAGTTTATACTCGAAGTATCTGATATCACCACTAATGACTGTCATGTGAAAATTGTGCCCCCGAGTGAAGACATGCTATATTATTGGTATATGCCTACAGCCGCTGCGGTTGAGTTCCGCGGAGGAAAAGAAACTGTCGATATTGAGCTTGACCGTGGATGGTATGAGTATGTGTCAGGTCTTTATGGGGGTAACCCTTCCTGGCAGGAGTTGATGAGCAATGATCTATCCAAGGGGACATTGGACGGTCGCACGACCGATCCGGGGCTTTCTGATAAGTGCCCCGAACTAAGATGGGATACTGACTACGTATTGTATGCTTACGGGGTGAATGAGCAGTGTGAGCGTATTACCGATATTTTCTTCTATGATTTCCGCACGGCAGCGCCTGAAAAGTCTGACTTGACATTTGACTTCAAGCTTATGAATGTAGAGGTCGATGAAGAGTATTCTACATCAAAACGTACTGCCTATAGAGCCACAATAGATATCATGCCTTCAAATATTGAAGAACAATACGCATTTGACTATTGCGAGACGAAGTATCTTGACGAGTACGGAGAAGGTGCTATCGATGATTATATATATGACCAGTTCCGTCCTTCTTGCAGGGTGGTTACTGATGCGGCAGAGGTGGTGATTCCGGGCTTGCGCGGTGACAGAGAATACTATATTATGGCGGCAGGCTGGGAGAAAGGCGCGCCTACTACCGAACTGTTCACGTTTAAGTTTGACTGCAAGAATGTCGGGATTGACGCTGTCGACGGTGAAAAAGTCGTTGTCAAGGCTGTTGCCGGAGGCATAGGTGTTACCGGTACATTCGCCGATGCAGCCGTTTATGGGCTTGATGGCAGGATAATGGGGGCTTTGCGTGGTGACGGCGCAACACTCTCTGTTCCTGCGGGCATCTACCTCGTGAAATATATCGAAGGTGGTAAGACCTTCACTACCAAGGTGCTTGTGAAGTAATCCTAAGTAAGAATAATTCCCGAACGGTGTCACGCAACAGGCGTGGCGCCGTTTTTTTCGTTTACGTAGCGCGGAGTGTGTTGCAAAACTATGATTTCTCCCTCTTTTAACCTTTTTAACCTCTTAACCATCAACTTTCGCTTGAGAAAGTTGAATTATTTATATAATTAATTGTTACAGTCACAGAAAAATCTTAATTTTGCATTGCTGACAGATGATTGTATGTGTATGGCATACAGTATATATGAAGAGTAGTAAATTAAAATCTTATAATTAATCGATAAACTGAAGTTTTTAATCGGGCAAACAGCCCAACGACGCCGAGAGGCTTGACATCTATTTTTACAATTACTTACTTAAAGGAATTAATGCATTATGGACAGCAACGAAGAAAAGAAGCCAAAACGACCGAGAATCGGGGAGAACCGCATTGCTGCCTCGTCGGAGGGCGAGACCGCTATTTATGGTAAGGTAGAAAGTGACCATTCAGGTGACTATAATCAAAACGGTGAGGCGGGATCCCGCCAATATGGTAATTACGACCGTCCTTACCAGCCCAGAAATAATTACAGCAATAACCGTCAGGGCGGATATAATAACCGTCAGAACGGCTATGGCAATAACCGCTACAGCAATCAGGGCGGCTACAACAACCGTCAGGGCGGTTATAACAACAATCGCTATAACAATAATCAAGGGGGATATCAGCCCCGTCAACAATATCAGGCTCCTGCGGTGACAGAAGGCGCTGAAAGCAATGCTGCCGAGCATACCCAATCCGAGGGATATACCCCGTCAACGCAGCAGGAAGGCGGCTACAACAACCGCTACAACAATCAGGGCACTTATAACAACAACCGTCAGGGCGGCTATAACAACAATCGCCAGGGTGGCTACAACAACCGTCAGGGCGGCTATAACAACAATCGCCAGGGTGGCTACAACAATAACAACCGCCAGGGTGGTTACAACAGTAACAACCGTCAAGGCGGCTACAACAATAACAATCGCCAGGGCGGTTACAACAATAACAACCGTCAGGGAGGCTATAACAACAACCGTCAGGGAGGTTACAATAACAACCGCCAGGGCGGCTACAACAATAACAACCGTCAGGGTGGTAACCGCCAGAACAACAACCGCCAGAACAATTTTGGTATGCCTCGTCAGGGCAAGAGCTTTGTGCCCCGTCCCAAGCGTATCGAATATGAGATGCCTATACCCGATCCCAACGAGCAGATACGTCTCAACAAGTTCATGGCAAATGCCGGAATATGCTCGCGCCGCGAGGCTGACGAGTTTATCCAGCAAGGACTTGTCAAGGTCAACGGCGAGGTTGTCACCGAACTCGGAACAAAGATATCGCACAACGATGTCGTTGAATATGATGAGAAGGTTGTTACACTGGAAAGCAAGTGCTACATCCTTCTTAACAAGCCGAAAGATTGCGTGACTACCAGCGATGACCCCAACGGCCGCACAACAGTCATGGACCTTGTAAAGGGTGCCTGCAACGAACGCATCTACCCTGTAGGTCGTCTTGACCGTAACACGACCGGTGTGCTCCTCCTCACCAACGACGGCGACCTCGCGTCGAAGCTCACCCATCCCAAGTATGTCAAGAAAAAGATATACCACGTGTGGACCGACAAGGATATCACCGAGGATGACATGCAGGCTATCGCCGACGGAATCGAGCTGGAGGATGGTCCTATCCATGCCGATGCCATAAGCTACGCTACAGAGACCGACCGCAATCAGGCAGGTATCGAGATTCACTCAGGCCGTAACCGCATCGTGCGTCGTATATTCGAGAGCCTCGGCTATCATGTGACCAAGCTCGACCGTGTATATTTTGCAGGTCTGACCAAGAAAAATCTCCCGCGTGGCCGCTGGCGTTATCTGACTCAGGAAGAGGTGAATTTCCTCAAGATGGGTTCGTTTGAATAATTCAATAGATTAACATTGAGATTAAATTGCAATGAAAAGAACTAAAATAACCGACCTCTTTAATCCCGCGCTCCTCGGACAGGAAGTGTGTGTGATGGGTTGGGTTCGTACCCGTCGTGGCAACAAGCATGTGCAGTTTGTCGCGCTCAACGATGGCTCCACGGTGAAAAATGTGCAGATTGTATTTGACATGGCGCAGTTCACCGACGAGCAGCTTAAGCCTATCACTACCGGTTCGTCGATAAAGGTCGACGGTATTCTCGTGGAGTCAATGGGTAAGGGGCAGAGCGTGGAGGTTCAGGCAAAGTCGCTTGAAATCTTCGGCACAGCCGACCCCGAGAATTATCCCCTCCAGAAGAAGGGTCACACTCTTGAGTTCCTGCGTGAGAAGGCTCATCTGCGTCCGCGTACCAATACATTCGGCGCGATACTCCGTGTGCGCAGCGCCCTTGCGTTTGCCATCCACAAGTTTTTCCAGGAAAGAGGATTCTTCTATCTCAACACTCCGCTTATCACGGCAAGCGACTGCGAGGGTGCCGGTGCCATGTTCCAGGTGACTACACTTGATCTCAACAATTTGCCCAAGGGCGATGACGGCAAGGTGGATTACTCTGCCGATTTCTTCGGCAAGCCTACCGCACTCACCGTGTCGGGACAGCTTGAAGGCGAACTTGGTGCTACCGCACTTGGCGCGATATATACTTTCGGTCCCACTTTCCGTGCCGAAAACTCCAACACTCCGCGTCACCTGTCGGAGTTCTGGATGATTGAGCCGGAAGTGGCATTCTTCGACATAGCCGACAATATGGACCTTGCCGAAGATTTCATCAAGTATTGTATCTCCTATGCGCTTGAGCACTGCAAGGATGACATAGATTTCCTTGCCGAGCATTATGACCCCGAACTTGTGGAGCGTCTTAAATTTGTGGTTGACAATGAATTTGTACGCCTTACCTATACCGAGGGCGTGAAGATTCTTGAAGAGTCAGGTCATAAATTTGAATTCCCCGTATATTGGGGTGCCGACCTGCAGAGCGAGCATGAGCGCTTCCTCGTCGAGGAGCATTTCAAGAAGCCTGTCATACTTACTGATTACCCGAAGGAAATCAAGGCTTTCTACATGAAGCTTAACGAAGATGGCAAGACAGTGCGCGCCATGGACGTGCTCTTCCCGAAAATCGGGGAAATCATCGGCGGCTCGGAGCGTGAGGAAAATTATGAGAAGCTGAGCAAGCGCATCGAGGAACTCGATATACCGATGAAGGATATGTGGTGGTATCTTGACACACGCCGTTTCGGAACTGTGCCTCATGCCGGATTCGGACTCGGTTTCGAGCGTCTCGTATTGTTTGTGACCGGAATGACCAACATACGCGATGTCATCCCCTTCCCGCGCACTCCCAACAACGCAGAATTTTAATCATTACCCTATTAATAGAAGCGGGGTTGCATCAAATATTGATGCAACCCCGCTTTATTATCCATGTATCGGGCTTGCTTCCACAAGCCCCTACAGCTACGCGCTGATTCGCAGATACTTAGATGTGCTAACCGGTGTAGGGGCGAGTGGAAGCTCGCCCGCTCTCCCACAATCAAAGATACAAAAGAACAGATGGTCATAAGCATTTCCCGTCAGGGATAATCTGTATGTAGCCGGTGGTTGAGCGTAGCGATACCACCGGAAAGTGGATGATAATAAGATGTTTCCGACAGGAATCATCACGGAGAGCTACTGATGATTCCCTGTCGGGAAACGATTGAAGGAAGAAGGCTGCAGTCCGGTGGTATCGCTGCGCTCAACGCCACGGCTACAAATAGATTATCCCTCCGGGAAACGTGGTTGCGTCGCTCCGGAGGGATAAAATTCTTATGCCGATTTCGGTCGTGCTTAGAGATTGAATGCTTTGCGGATGGTGTCGACCATGTCGAGCTTTTCCCAGGTGAAGAGTTCTACCTCGATAGTCTTGGTAGGCTCATATTTCGACTCGAAGGTCTTTGTCACCTTACGCGGCTCGCGACCTACATGACCGTAAGATGCCGTCTCCTGATATATCGGGGCGCGCAGTTTGAGACGCTTCTCGATGGCGTTGGGGCGCATGTCGAAAAGATTCTTTACGATTTCCGAAATCTCGGCATCGCTCATGGCGACATTCGCCGAATTGCGTGTGTTGACATAAAGGCTTACAGGCTCGGCGACGCCGATAGCGTATGCCACCTGAACAAGAGCCTCGCGCGCAACACCTGCGGCTACAAGGTTTTTGGCGATGTGACGGGCGGCGTATGCAGCCGAACGGTCTACCTTGGAGGGGTCTTTGCCGGAGAACGCTCCACCGCCGTGTGCGCCCCTGCCTCCGTAGGTGTCCACGATAATTTTGCGGCCGGTAAGTCCGGTGTCGCCGTGAGGACCGCCGATAACGAATTTTCCGGTCGGGTTGACGTGCAGTATCAACCGGTCGTCGAAGAGTGCCTTCACTGCATCGGGCAGTTTTGCCTTGACGCGTGGCAGCAGAATATTTTCGATGTCGCTGCGTATCTTGGCGAGCATCATTTCGTCGGCTTTCTCCTGGGTGCCTGCATCTTCGACGGGGATAAACTCGTCGTGCTGGGTCGAGATGACGACAGTGTGTACACGCACCGGTTCGCCCTGCGGTGAATATTCCACTGTTACCTGGCTCTTTGCATCGGGGCGCAGATATGTCATCTCCACACCTTCGCGGCGTATGTCGGAAAGCTCTCGCAGAAGCAGGTGACTGAGGTCGAGCGGGAGAGGCATATAGTTGGGGGTCTCGTCGCAGGCATAGCCGAACATCATGCCCTGGTCGCCAGCTCCCTGCTCCTCCTCGTTGGCGCGCTCGACTCCGCGGTTGATGTCGGCACTCTGCTCGTGAAGCGCGGAGAAGACTCCGCAGGCGTTGCCGTCAAATTTTAGTTCGCTGCGGTTATAGCCGATATTGTTGATGACCCTGCGGGTCACATCCATAAGGTCGATGTAGGCGTTGCTTTTCACCTCGCCGGCAACGACTACCTGACCTGTGGTGACAAGAGTCTCACACGCTACCTTTGAATTGGGGTCATGGGCGAGAAACTCATCGAGGATAGCATCGGAAATCTGGTCGGCGACTTTGTCGGGATGTCCTTCCGATACCGATTCGGAAGTAAAAAGATAATTTTCCATATCGCATTTATTGGTTTAGTTGCATGTATAAATAAAAAAAATCTCCACATCGGCTGACTGCCGGGCGGAGTAAAATTCTATTCAAAAACCTTATGGATTCTATCTTAAATTCATGCGGTTTTAGCATTTTTTTCAGTGGTTGCAAGCAGCCAAATTTCTCCACCCGGACACCATGCCCGATATTTTGCCGCAAAGTTACGCCATTCCACACTAATCTCCAAACATTCCCTGTTAAATTTGCAGAAACCGGTTTTGAAAGATTCCAATAGGAAGTGCAACTGGCATTTCCTCACTCCTCCTCAGGGGAAGGCCGCGCGCCGAGGGGGCTGGG
>ENA-UESU01001251-UESU01001251.1-human-gut-metagenome-genome-assembly--contig:-NODE-1251-length-18556-cov-18.493804_pt1 | contig 18556 bp, 17 predicted proteins | sample MGYA00243007_ERZ508008 | MGnify/ENA primary metagenome ERZ508008 (study PRJEB26167, sample SAMN06115399) | human gut metagenome | host: Homo sapiens | place: China:Henan | collected 2016-06-23...
CTGAGGAACTCGAAATCGGGCTGGTTGAAGTGGGGCATGGTCAGCTCCCACGCACAGAGGGCCTGATATTTGAGCTTCAGTTCGCGGTTGGCGGTGTTGTTGCCGTACTTGCTGTCGCCGAGGATGGGACAGCCGATGCTTGCCATGTGGGCGCGGATCTGGTGAGTGCGGCCGGTGATGAGCTGAACCTTGAGCAGAGCCAGACGGCCGGAGACGGCGATGGTCTCGTAGCGGGTCTCCACGTCCTTGGCACCCGGCTGCTTGTCCTCCGCGATCTTCACGATGCCACGGTCGGCGTCCTTGAGCAAGTAGCCGCCGAGGGTGGCGTCCGGGGGCGTGGGACGGCCGAAGGTGACGCAGAGATAAGTCTTTTTCACCTCACGGCTCTTGATGGCGGCGAGGAACAGCTCCTCGGCCTCCGGCGTCTTTGCGATGATGACAAGACCGCTGGTGCCGGTGTCGAGGCGGTGGCAGAGGGCGGGGGTGTAGACGTCATTCTCCTTGTACTCGCCCTGCTGGTTGAGGTAGAGCAGAGCACGGTTCAGCAGGGTGTCGTCGTCGGGACCGTCCACGGCGAGGCCGGCGGGCTTGTTGACGATGAGGATCTGCGGGCAGTCGTACACCACCTGCGCCGGGCCGCGGGCGTTTTTCCACGCTGGGCCGTCCACACGCTTGTCAGCGTCCAGAACGTCGTCAAGGATGAACAGCTTGATCTCGTCGCCTGCCATCACGCGGGTGGAGAGCGGCTGCTTTTTGCCGTTCAGCTTGATTTTATTTTCACGCAGGGCCTTGTTCAGACGGCCCGGGTTCAGCGCGGGGAATTGCTGCATCAGATAGTTGTCCAGCCGGGTGGGGGCGAGACATTTTACTTTCAATATTTTCACGGAAATTTCCTCTCTAAATTAAGAATAGGTTAAGATTTGCTTTTATTGTAGCGAATCAGCCTTCTTACGTCAAGTTGGTTGTTTACTTTTTCAAAAAACAAGAGTATACTGTGCCGGTGCAAAAAGAATTCATCGGAATTTAACGATGGCTTCATCATCGAATCTCCATTTATGGTATAATGAGAGCCTTACATGATTGAAGAGGGAAGAAGGTATTGATATGACGAACGACAAGAAACTGATGCTCCTTGCAGGCGTTCTGGCTCTGGGGATGCTGGCCGGATGCAGCTCTGCCAGCGCTGCCAGTGCCGCCAGCGGCATGGCCGGTTCGATGCCCGCCGCCAGTGAAGTGGAAGAGGTGAGCAGCGAAGTGCGCGTCCTGCCCGGCGAAGAGGGCGTCATGATGCCCATCGACCAGGGCAGTCTTGAAGAGATGAAGACTGGTTCCTACAAGTTCGCCGCGAACATCTCGAGCGTGGACGCCAAGAAGCGCCAGATGACCCTGACGGTCTACGGCTACGACGCTTACTGCGCCGAGGACGTGGACGCGCTGGATGTGGGCAGCGTTTTCAGCACCCATCTGGACGGCGCTGTGGAAGCACAGAACGTGACTGTGGAAAAAATCGAAAAGAATGAAGAGAACGGCACCGTCTCCATCAACGGCGGCATCGAAGAGGGCGGCGTAGACCTCTGGCGCAGCGGCGACATCTACCGCACCGTCACCTACGACGACTACCCGGTCTACTACATGATGGGGGAACTCGTGCTGCCCGTGGACGACAGTGTGACCCTCAGCGACAGCTCCGCCAGCGTGGACGCTGTGCCGGTGGAGACGAACGGTGCCATCGAGGTGGGCAAGGCCGTCTCGGAGGACAAGGGTAACTGGACGCTTTACAACACCACTGTCTTCACGAAGGACGGCGTCGTCAGTAATATCCTCCGCATCTGGGTGCCGTGACGCGCGATTTTTGGGAAAACCCGTTGACAAATGGCCTGACTATGCTATAATCTGAAATGAACGCAAAGGAGCAGTATGCCCTTTGTGCGTGAATGGTAATTATGGCAAATGGCAAGGATGGGGCCAGAAGGATGTGTGCCGCCGCCCAGAGAGAACGCCCTTGGCTGAAAGGCGTTCCGGCAGAGCATTTTTTACGCCACCCCGGAGCTTCCGGCGAAACAAACCGGACGCTGCGCAGCGTTACAGCGCACAAAGCGGCAGGAGCGCCCCGGCGGCATTTCTGCAATTTGGGTGGTACCACGGAGCTTTTCAGACAGCCTTCGTCCCTTTTCGGGATGAGGGCTGTTTTTTGTTTTTTGCCCGACTGCCATAAAAACTGCGTCCGGAGGAGGACGCCGATACACGAGGAGAGATTAAAACTATGCAATGGACCGGTTTGAATGAACTGCGTGACAAGTACCTTACCTTCTTTGAAGGCAAGGGCCACCTGCGTCTGGACAGCTTCCCGCTCGTCCCGAAGAACGACCCCAGCCTGCTGCTGATCAACAGCGGCATGGCACCTATGAAGAAGTGGTTCCTCGCTCAGGAGGAGCCGCCCCGTCATCGCGTGACCACCTGCCAGAAGTGCATCCGCACCCCTGACATCGAGCGCGTGGGCATCACCGCCCGCCACGGCACCTTCTTCGAGATGCTGGGCAACTTCTCCTTCCAGGATTACTTCAAAGAAGAGGTCATCCCCTGGGCATGGGAGTTCCTGACTTCCGACGAGTGGATGGCTATCCCGAAGGATAAGCTGCACATCTCCGTCTACGAAGAGGACGATGAGGCTTACGACATCTGGACCAAGAAAGTGGGCGTTGCCCCCGACCACATGGTCCGTCTGGGCAAGGAAGACAACTTCTGGGAGCACGGCTCCGGCCCGTGCGGCCCCTGCTCTGAGATCTACTTCGACCGCGGCCCCGAGTATGGCTGCGGCAAGCCGACCTGCGGCGTGGGCTGTGACTGCGACCGCTATATGGAGATCTGGAACCTGGTGTTCAGCCAGTTCGACGCCGACGGCAAGGGCCACTACGAGCGTCTGGCACGCCCCAACATTGATACCGGCATGGGTCTGGAGCGTCTGGCCTGCGTGATGCAGGGTGTGGGCAATCTGTTCGAGGTCGATACCGTCCAGAGCGTGCTGCACCATGTGGAGCACATCGCCGGCAAGACCTACGGTGCTGACCCCAGGGAGGACATCTCCATCCGCGTCATCACCGACCACATCCGCAGCTGTACCTTCATGGTGTCTGACGGCATCCTGCCCTCCAACGAGGGCCGCGGCTACGTGCTGCGCCGTCTGCTCCGCCGCGCTGCCCGCCATGGCCGTATGCTGGGCATCAGCCGTCCCTTCCTCGTAGAGCTGGTGGAGACGGTCATCCAGTCCAGCGAGTCCGCTTACCCCGAGCTGCGTGAGCACGACGCCTATATCAAGAAGGTCATCGGCACCGAGGAGGCAAACTTTGCCCGCACCATCGACGCCGGCATGAACATCCTGAACAACATGATCGACGGTCTGGAAAAGGCTCACGAGCACCTGCTGAAGGGTCTGGACGTCTTCAAGCTGAACGATACCTTCGGCTTCCCCCTCGACCTGACCAAGGAGATCGCTGCGGAGCAGGGCATCGAGATCGACGAGGAGGGCTTCCACGCCGAGATGACCAAGCAGAAGGAGCGCGCCCGTGCAGAGCGCCTCAAGAAAAACATCTCCGGCTGGAGCGAAGACCTGTTCGGCACTCTGACCGCTGAGCCCACCGAGTTCGTGGGCTATGACACCCTCAAGAGCGACAGCGTCGTTGTGGCTCTGAGCGACGAGGAGACTCTGACCGACGCCATCGCCACCGACGAGCAGGCCAAGGAAGGCGTGCTGGTCGTTCTCGATAAGACCCCGTTCTACGCTGAGATGGGCGGTCAGGCCGCAGACCACGGCGTCATCACCGGCGCTGAGTGCGTGCTGCGCGTGCAGGACGTCAAGAAGACCCCCAAGGGCTACTATGTCCACACCTGCACCCTCGAGAGCGGCATCGTCCATGTCGGCGACCATCTGACCGCCCGCGTGGATAAGGAATACCGCATGGCCATCGCCCGCAACCACACCGCTACCCATCTGCTGCAGGCAGCTCTGCGCGAGGTCCTGGGCGACCACGTCCATCAGGCAGGCTCCTATCAGGACGCTTCCATCACCCACTTCGACTTCACCCACTTCAGCGCTGTCACTCCCGAGGAGCTGGTCCGTGTGCAGAAGATCGTCAACGACAAGATCTTCGAGTCGATGAACGTCACCGTCAAGGAGATGCCCATCGAAGAGGCCAAGAAGCTGGGCGCTATGGCTCTGTTCGGCGAGAAGTACGGCAAGGTCGTCCGTGTTGTTGATATTGAGGGCTGGTCCACCGAGTTCTGCGGCGGTACCCACGTCAAGAACACCGCTCAGATCGGCGGCTTCAAGATCGTCAGCGAGAGCTCTGTTGCTGCCGGCATCCGCCGTATCGAGGCTGTCACCGGCCGCAATCTGCTGATTCGTGCCAATATGCAGGAAGCGATGCTGCACACTGTGGCGAACACCCTGAAGGCAAACAACGTCGCCGCTCTGCCCGCTCGTGCGGAGGCTGTCATGGCTGAGAACAAGGCCATGAGCAAGGAGCTGGAGGACATCAAGGCAAAGGTCGCTGCTTCCAAGGTCACCAGCCTGTTCGACAACGCTGAGACCGTCGGCGACGTCAAGATCGCTTCCGCTTACTTCACCGGTACCTCCGGCGACACCCTGCGCGGCATGTGCGACACCATCCGTGACAATGCCAAAGCTGCTGCTGTGGCTGTTCTGGTGGGCAAGTCTGACGACAAGATCACCATGGCCGTTACCGTGACCAAGGACGCTCAGGCAAAGGGTCTCAAGGCTGGCAATCTCGTCAAGGAGATCTCTGCCATCGCAGGCGGCAAGGGCGGCGGCAAGCCCGACTTCGCTATGGCTGGTCTGAAGGATGAGACCAAGATCGACGAGGCTCTGGCCGCTGTCAAGAGCATCGTGGAGAAGCAGCTGGGCTAAGGAATAACCTCTCCGTCATCGCTGCGCGATGCCACTGCCCGGGTTGCAGCACCCAGCATCCGCAGCGCTTTGCTTGCGTCTTGCTGGCCGCGGCCCCAACAGCGACTCCCTGTTTCCGCCACTGGCGGCGGTCGTCGTTGTTGCTCCTATCGAGGGGAGGCTTTGGCATTCCGGAAAGCCTTGCCTTTTCGCCAGAGGCTCCCCTCGGTAGGGGAGCTGTCGAGTGAATGCGAGACTGAGAGGTTGACTCATTGAAAATATTGGAAGGAGCGATTCCCATGGAAGATTGTCTGTTTTGCAAAATTGCAGCGGGGGACATCCCCTCGAAGAAGCTCTATGAGGACGAGCAGGTGGTGGCATTCTATGACATCGCCCCGCAGGCCAAGGTGCATTTTCTGGTCATCCCCAAAAAGCACATCCCCTCGGCCGCTGCGCTGACCGAGGAAGACGGCGCTCTGCTGGGCCATGTGTTTGCGGTCATCGCAAAGCTCGCCAAGGAGCAGGGCCTCGACAACGGCTACCGCGTCATCTCCAATGTGGGCGAGGACGCCGGCCAGACCGTCAAGCATCTGCACTTCCATGTTCTGGGCGGCGAGAAGCTGCCTGTCTGATTCCGAAAAAGTAAGGGAGATCGTTGAATATGGCTAAGACTTATACGCTGAATGTCGCGGGCCTGACCCGTGAGCTGACCATCTGCAAGGTGAACGACCACATGGACATTGCGGCCTTTATCATGCTGGGCGACGCCGAGCTGACGGTGGCTGCTGCCGCTGAGCTGCTCAAGAAATGCCCGGATTTTGACATCCTGCTGACCGCTGAGGCCAAGGGCATCCCGCTGGCTCACGAGATGAGCCGCCAGAGCGGCAAGCCTTACGTCTGCGCACGCAAGGGCGTCAAGCTGTATATGCCCGACCCTGTTGTCGTCGAGGACCAGTCCATCACTACTGCTGGCAAGCAGAAGCTGGTCATCGACCGTAAGGAGCTGGACAAGATGAGCGGCAAGCGGGTGCTGGTCGTGGATGATGTCATCTCCACCGGCGGTTCTCTCAAGGCTCTGGACGAGCTGGCCGAGCAGACCCAGTGTACCATCGTGGGTCAGGCTGCCGTTCTGGCCGAGGGTGATGCTGCCCAGCGCAAGGACATCATCTTCCTCGAGCCGCTGCCTCTGTTCTTCCACTAAACCGATATGCGACGCCCGCTCTGCGCGTTCTGCCTGAGTGCGCTGGGTGTGTTAGCGTTGTGCTCATTTTTGCCGCAGATGGGGCTTTTGCTGCCGTCTGCGGCAATTTTTGTTGTCTTCTGCCTGCTGGTCTGGTGGAAAGGCGGGGCCGCGAGAGGGTATGCGGTCTGTCTGTTGTTGGGCGCAGTGCTGGGCGTCGGCATCATGGAGATGACCGGCGCACGGCTGGCAAAGATACAGGACGCTTACGCCGGGAGAGACGTGACCCTCACCGCCGAAGTGGAGAGCACAGGCCGCGCTTACACGGCGGGCCGGGTGAGCGCCGTGCTAATGGTGGAAAAAGTGGACGGGGAAGCTGTCCACTTCCGGGTGGAGTGCGCCAGTCTGCCCAAATGTGAGGCCGGAGGCCGCATCCGGGGCCGCTTTTCGCTGGATGTGCCGGATGCCACCCAGCGTCTGGACGACTACGCCGACGGCATTGTCCTCAGCGCGGAATATCTGTCCGGGATGCTTCGTCTTGGGCAGAGCGAGAGCTTCCGCGCCAGGACGGCGCGGCTCCAGGCGGCGCTGAGCCGTACCCTGCGAAAAGGCATGGCCGAAAACACCGGCGGCGTTCTGGCCGCGATGGTGGTGGGCGACCGGGGCCATCTGACTGCGACTCTTCGCAGTGCCTACCGGGGCGCGGGGCTTTCCCATGTGCTGGTGGTGAGCGGCCTCCACGTCACCATCTTCTGCGGCCTGCTGGATGCTCTGCCCCACAAGGAGCGGGAGCGGAGCCGGGCTTACCGGCGGGCGAGGTCGCTGCTCCGGGCCGGAACGGCCCTTCTGCTGGTGGGCATCACCGGCGCGACGCCCTCTGTCCTTCGGGCGGCGGTGGCGGTCTGGGTCAGCTCCCTCGGCGTCTGGGTGGGAGGCCCGGCGGATACGCTCACCTCGCTGGGCGCGGCAGGCGTCCTTATGTGTCTGGGCAACGGGTACGCGGTCTATGACGTGGGCTTCGAGCTGTCGTTTGCGGCAGTGATGGGAACACTGGCCGGTGCTGAGTGCGCAGGGCGTGGGCGGGAGCGCTATTACGACAGAAAGAAGAAACGGAAAAGCCGCCGGGAGAAACCATCCCGCGCGGTGCTCCTTTTCCGGCACTTTGCGGGCGGCGTGTGGGACTCGCTCTGCGTCTCCCTTTGTGCATCGGCGGCGACCTTCCCGGTGCTGGTGCTGCGGGGGATGAGCACGACGGTCTGGGCTGTGGCGTCGGGCGTGGCCGTCCTCTGGCTGGTGGGGCCGATGCTGAGCTTCGGCCTCGGTGCAGTTCTGCTGGGTCTGGCCGCAGAAGGCTTGCCTTTGTTTGAGATCATCCGCCGCCCGGCGGCCTTCTGTGCCGAAGGGCTGGCATGGCTGATGAATGAGTGGGCTTTCCGGGTGTCCGTTCTGCCGGGAGCATCCCTCTGGTTTGATGGGACCTATGCCGCACTGGTGTGTCTTGCGCTGATCTTACTCTGTGTAATGGCAATGCGGCGGCACATCCGACTCCGGGTAGCTCTGCCGACGGTCATTCTGCTGGCAGCGCTGGCTATCGGGCTAGAAACGGCCCTGAGCTGGAACGTGGTGAACATCGAACTCGTGGGGACCGGGGCTGCGCCTGCCGTCGTCATCACCCAGAGGGAGAAGGCAGTCGTCCTCTTCCGGGGCGGCAGCACCACCCGGCGGGCGGTGGAAAATCAGCTGGAAAAGCGGGGCGTGAGGACGGTGGAACTTCTGGTTGACCTGCGGATGCAGCCGGAAGAACCCTGCCGTATCGAAGCCCAAAAGCGCATCAATGCCGCTGCTCTGGCCGAGAACACCACCCGCCGTGCTTCCTGCGGCGGGGTGGACTTGGAACTTTTCCGCACCCGGCAGGGCTGCATTCTGCGGATGCGTGTCGGCGGGCAGAGGTTCATCACCCTCAGCGGCACCGTCCGGCCTGCAAAGCCCATCCGGGCCGAGTGGCTGCTGGCCTCGTCGGCAAGGCCGGAGAATATCCGGTACACCGACTGCCTGACCCTGAGCAGCAAATACCGCTGGATGGAGGAAGACGCAGAGCCTGTCTCGCGGCTGCGCCTCCGTCTCAAGGAGTGAGCGCTTTTCAAAGCGGGCAGAGTATGATAAAATAAAATAATCCTAATATAAAGGAGCCGATCATTTGGCAACGGAAACGAAACTCCGGCAGCTGGCCCAGGGAGGCTGTCCGGTCTACTATTTTTATTCCAGCGAGCGCTATCTCGTCCGGCAGGCCGTGGCCCGGGCGGCAAAGCTCCTGGCCGAGGGTGAGGACGAAGAAACGACCGTTCTGGACGGTGCTGCGCCCGAAATCGAGCAGCTCATTATGGCGGCAGGCACCATCTCCTTCTTCGGGACGCGGCGCGTGGTGCTTCTGCCCGAGGTGGACCCCGCCGCCTACAGCGACAAAGACCTTGACGAGCTGTGCGCCACGCTGGCCAGCCTCGAGAATGCCGTGGTGGTGCTGGGCAGCGTGTTCGAGATGGAGCGCAATAAGCTCAAGCTGGGCAAGCGGGCGCAGAAGCTCATCGCCCAGTGTACTAAGGTCGGCTTTGCCGAAGAGCTGGCCAAGCCCAAGCCCTACGAGCTGAAGGTCATGGTGATGGACCGCGCCAAGGCGCAGGACACGACCCTCTCCGAGGGTACGGCGGCGGCCCTGCTGGAACGCTGCGGCGAAGACCCGTTCCTTCTCGAGAACGAGGTGGACAAGCTCTGCGCCCTCTCCGGCTACCAGACCGTGACCACGGCCATGGTGGCCGAGATGGGGACTGTGAGCCTCGAGGCCGACGTCTTCGAGATGATACGGATGATCACGGCGAAAAACGCCACCGGTGCCTGCAAAAAGCTGCAAACGCTTCTCCGCCTGCAGCAGGAGCCCATCCCCATCACGGCGGCCATGATCGGCAGCTATGTGAATCTCTATCGGGTCAAACTGGGCGCAGCCAAGCGGAAGAGCTACAGCACCGTGTTCAAGGATTTCGGTTACAAGGGCAGCGACTACCGGCTCAAGCGCTCTGCCGAGACAGCCAGCCACTACACGCTGCCCCAGCTGGAAGCCTGTATGCAGATCTTGCTTGAGCTGGACAAGAGCCTGAAAAGCCAGCCCGTGAGCGCGCAGACTCTGCTGGAAACGGCGCTCTGCCGTCTGGCGATGGCGGGAGGAAGAAGATGAGTGAGAAACTGGAACTGCTGCACACCGACCGTGTGCTCATCGTGGAGGGCAAATACGATGCGGCTCGTCTCTCTCATCTGACCGACGCCATGATCCTGCTGACGGACGGCTTCGGCATCTATAAGGATAAGAAGCGTCAGCAGCTCTTCAAACAGCTGGCCCACAAAAACGGCCTTATCCTCCTGACGGACTCCGACGCGGCGGGCTTCCGCATCCGCACCTACATCACGAATCTGGTGGGGGAGAAGAACGTGGTGCAAGCCTACGTTCCGGCCATCCACGGCAAGGAAAAGCGGAAGGCTCAGCCCGGCAAAGAGGGGCTTCTGGGGGTCGAGGGCGTGGACGATACCCTCGTTTTGCAGGCGCTCCGGGACGCTCTGGGCGAAGAAGCTGGCATTTCCCCTGCAAAGCCGGAGGGGCGGCAAATTACTTATACCGACCTCTATGAGTGGGGGCTTTCGGGTACGGCGGGTTCGGCTGAGCGGAAAACAAAGCTGCTCTGCGCTCTCGGCCTGCCGCCCCGGCTCTCGAAAAAAGAGCTGGTGGAAGCTCTCAACCGCCTTTACAGCTACGAGCAGCTGGACGAAATGCAGTCAGAACTGCTCAAAACATGAAAATACAGTAAACTCTCCCAAGAAAAACATGAAAAAGATTCAAGCGAGACTTCTGGGAGATTTGCCGTAACCTGTGATATAATCAATATACTGTGCGCCCGTCGTGGACGAAACGACGGGCGCAGATTTTTGCAAGGTGCAATAAAGGAGACAATCAATGGAACGCGAAAAACTCAAATCGAGACTCGGGTTCATCCTCCTTTCCGCTGGCTGCGCGATCGGCATCGGAAATGTGTGGAAGTTCCCTTACATGGCAGGTCAGGGCGGCGGCGGCGCTTTTGTGCTGTTCTACCTGCTGTTCCTCGTCATTCTGGGTCTGCCCATCATGACCATGGAGTTCGCCGTGGGCCGTGCCAGCCACAAGAGCCCGGTGCGCGCCTATCAGGCCCTCGAAAAGCCCGGTCAGAAGTGGCACATCCACGGCTACTTCACTCTCATCGGCTGCTACCTGCTGATGATGTTCTACACCACGGTGGCCGGCTGGATGCTCCACTACTTCTACATGACCGCTGCCGGTAAGCTGGTGGGCCTTGACGCCGACCAGGTGGCCGGTAAATTCACCGAGATGCTGGCAAGCCCGCTGACCATGGGCTTCTGGATGGTGGTCGTTGTGGCCATCGGCATCTTCGTCTGCGCCCGCGGTTTGCAGAACGGCCTCGAGAAAGTCACGAAAGTCATGATGATCGCCCTGCTGGTCATCATGGTGGTGCTGGCAGTCAACAGCATGTTCATGCCCGGCGCAAAGGAGGGCCTGACCTTCTTCCTCGTACCCGACTTTGAGCGGATGAAGGAAGTGGGCGTCGTCAATACGCTGGTGGGGGCCATGAATCAGGCGTTCTTCACCCTGAGCCTCGGCATCGGTGCAATGGCCATCTTCGGCAGCTACATCGGCAAAGAGCACGCTCTGCTGGGCGAGAGCGTCCGCGTCGTGGTGCTGGATACCTTCGTCGCCATCACCGCCGGCCTCATCATCTTCCCGGCCTGCTTCACTTACGGTGTGGACCAGACCAGCGGCCCCAGCCTCATCTTCATCACCCTGCCCAACATCTTCGCAAATATGGCGATGGGCCGTCTGTGGGGCAGCCTGTTCTTCCTGTTCATGGCCTTTGCGGCACTTTCCACCGTGCTGGCCGTCTTCGAGAACATCATCTGCTGCGGCATGGAGCTGACCGGCTGGAACCGTCAGAAGTCCAGCCTCGTCAACTTCTTCCTCATCATCGCCCTCTCTCTGCCCTGTGTGCTGGGCTACAACGTCTGGGCCTGGGACGGTTTCGCCATCTTCGGCGGTGCGGTGCTGGATGTGGAGGATTTCCTCGTCAGCAACCTCTTCCTGCCGCTGGGCTCCCTCGTCTACCTGCTGTTCTGCGTCACCCGCTGGGGCTGGGGCTGGGACAACTACAAGAAGGAAGTCAACACCGGCGACGGCCTCAAGATGCACGACTGGATGCGCGGCTACCTGACCTATGGCCTGCCCCTCATTGTCCTGTTCATCTTCGTGTTCGGCCTGTACGATAAGTTCATCGCCTGATAAAACAAAAATACGGGATGCTGCATTTTACAGCATCCCGTATTTTTTATCGCTTTATTTCACATACCGGCCTTCGCAGATATTCTTGCAGCAGGCGCTGATGGGAAACCAGCAGCAGTCGCGGCAGATGTCGGCGAGGATCTCCGGCGTGGCCTTGGCGTCGATCTCGCGAATGAGGTCCTGGTAGACGTAATCCTTTTCCTCGAGGCCGAAGTATTCCACGGTCTTTGCATCATAGCGCTTGACCTTTTCCTGCGTGTCGCAGAGGTCAGTCCCCAGCTTGTTGGGGCAGCAGGAACAGAGCGTATCCGTGGAGAAGGTGAGGCGGATGGTGGTGCCGGGAACATCCCGCAGCTGATGCACCACGTCGGTCATGTGGGCGACAAAGTTGTTGTCGTAGCCTTTGCCGGAATAGCCCTGTGTGCAGAGCAGATGATGGGGACGAAGTACGATGCTCATGCTTTCAGCCCCGGAATGCGCTTCCGCAGATTCAGGCCGATGATGCAGGCCAGAACTGCCTTGATGATGGCAGTGGGGATGAAGGGCAGGACGCAGGCGGTGATGCCCACGGCGACGGTGCTGTGGGCGACGACCACGAACATTGCAACGCCCACCACATAGTTGACCACCGTGCCGACGATGACGGCGGTGACGAAAGCACCCTTGAAAGCGTCACGGTGCTCCACGCCGAGGCCGATGATGTAGGCCATCAGGGGGAAAGAGATGAGAAAGCCGCCGGTGGGGCCGACGAACTTATCGAAACCTCCGGAGAAGTTGGCCAGCACCGGCACGCCCACGGCACCCAGTGCCAGATAGACCAGCGTAGCGATGGCGGAAAGCTTGGAACCCAGCACCACAGCAGCCAGCGTGATGGCGAAGGTCTGCATGGTCATGGGGACGCCCAAAGGCATCGGGATGGAGAGCTGGGCCATGACGGCGATGACGGCGGCGAACAGACCTGCATAGCAGATGTCCCGCACAGAGAACTTGGACTTGGTGGCCGAAGCGGCCTGGGTGGTTTGACTCATAATGAATGCTCCTCCTATACTTGCGGCCCCGGGGGCCGGTGTCTGGCCCAAAGCGGCCATACTCCCAGTATGGCAGACTGCAAACACTGCGTCAACTTTGAATTTGAGATGGGGTTTACAATTCAAAACGAAAAACAAAACAGAAAAATACACAAAAGATGTCGCTTTTGGTTGTGAAATGTGCTATACTAAATCTTAGCTATAAGAAGCACACCAGTGATATATAGAGAGGAGAACATCATGCAGCATGAAACCGTGATCGTGCTGGACTTTGGCGGCCAGTACAATCAGCTCATCGCGCGCCGCGTCCGCGAGAATAATGTCTACTGTGAGATCTATTCCTATAAGACGGACCTGTCCGTCATCAAGGCGAAGAACCCCAAGGGCATCATCTTCACCGGAGGCCCCAACAGCGTCTATCTGGAGGATTCGCCCACCATTGACCCCGAGATCTTCAGCTGGGGCGTGCCTGTGCTGGGCATCTGCTACGGCAGTCAGCTCATGATGCACCTGTTGGGCGGCCATGTCTGCCGCGCCCCGGAGCGCGAGTATGGCAAGACCGAGGTCTTCGTGGACAACAGCAGCAAGATGTTCACCGATGTGCAGCCCTCCACCGTCTGCTGGATGAGCCACAACGACTATATTGAGCAGGCTGCGCCCGGTTTCAAGATCACTGCCCACACCGTCAACTGCCCGGTGGCCGCAGCTGAGAACGAGGAAAAGGGGCTGTACGCCGTTCAGTTCCACCCCGAGGTGCTCCACACCGCTGAGGGCAAGAAGATGCTGCACAACTTCGTGTACAACGTCTGCGGCTGCACCGGCGACTGGAAAATGGACTCCTTCGTGGAGAACAACGTCGAGGCCCTGAAAAAGCGCATCGGCAGCGGCAAGGTGCTCTGCGCCCTGTCCGGCGGCGTCGATTCCTCCGTGCTGGCTGCCATGCTGGCCAAGGCCATCGGCAAGCAGCTGACCTGCGTGTTCGTAGACCACGGCCTGCTGCGCAAGAACGAGAAGGAAGAGGTCTGCTCTGTCTTCGGCCCCGGCAACGCCAACGGCTTTGACATCAACTTCATCTGCGTGGACGCCCGTGACCGCTACTTTGCAAAGCTGGCCGGTGTCGCCGAGCCGGAGCGCAAGCGCAAGATCATCGGCGAGGAGTTCATCCGCGTCTTTGAGGAACAGGCAAAGCAGATCGGCAAGGTCGATTTCCTCGCACAGGGTACCATTTACCCCGATGTCGTCGAGAGCGGTCTGGGCGGTGAGTCCACCGTCATCAAGAGCCACCACAATGTCGGCGGTCTGCCTGACACCGTGGACTTCAAGGAGCTGGTCGAGCCGCTGCGCAACCTGTTCAAGGACGAAGTCCGTCAGGCTGGCCGTGAGCTGGGTCTGCCCGAGTATCTGGTCAGCCGCCAGCCCTTCCCCGGCCCCGGTCTGGGCATCCGCATCATCGGCGAAGTGACCCCCGAGAAGGTCGCTATCGTGCAGGACGCCGACGCCATCTGGCGTGAGGAGATCGCCAAGGCGGGCCTCGATAAGGAAATCAGCCAGTATTACGCCGCTCTGACCAATATGCACAGCGTCGGCGTTATGGGCGACGAGCGCACCTACGACTACGCCGTGGCCCTGCGCGCCGTCACCACCACTGACTTCATGACCGCCGAGAGCTACAATATGCCCTGGGATGTGCTGGGTACTGTCACCAGCCGCATCGTCAATGAGGTCAAGCACGTCAACCGCGTGTTCTACGATTGCACCGGTAAGCCGCCGGCCACGATCGAGCTCGAGTGATCTGCAAACCCTGAAAAGCATTGATGCAATGCAATATTTTGAGAGCTGAAAGGCTCTGTGATACTGCTTTGACACGATCGGGCGATTATTCATAAAGAGAGACATGAGAATGCCCTCTGAGAAACGGTAAGTTTTTCAGAGGGCATTTTTGTGTCTTTTATTCTTTACGCCACTTTTTCTTCGGCTCGTACCGGCCGCAGCCGTCGGCAGTCTGAGGCCAGTTGAGCTTCCATTCCAGATACTCTTCCTTGGTAATCTCGCCCTCCCGGAGCTGCTTCTTGCGGAGCTGCCACTCCTTTAAGAACTCATCCAGCAGGCGATAGCGGAAGCTGACTGCCATGTGCTTTTCCGGGAAATCTGGGTCGGTGGTGTCTGTGACCTCGTAGAGCCGGGTGCCGGGATAGTGCTCGTCCAGCTCGAACAGAGTGTACATCACATCCTCTGCGGCGTACAGGGTCGGCTCATAGAGGGAACGGTAGTTCACGTCCAGCACCTCCGCAATCTTGCGGAGCAACTCTTCTTTAGGAGTGCGGGTGTTGCTTTCGTATTGTGCAATGCGGATGTCTGCGCTTTTCTCCTCAAACCCGATGGCAATGCCCAATTCTTTCTGGGTCATACCTCGGAGGTTGCGGGCACGTTTGATGCGGTCACCGACTGCCATGCGATTGCCTCCTGACTTAAACATATTTGTTGAACCCAGTATAGCACAGAAAAACAGGAGGTGCAATAGAAAATAAACAAAAAAGTTTAATATTTTGCCCGAAAATCTCTTGGCTTAACGGAATATGTTTAGTATAATGAGGACACAAAAAGATAAGCAAAAATGCTTAGTAAAATTGAATGACCGCCAAACTGACCCAAACCGCCAAGACCTTTCGAAAGGAAGCGAGCGCTCCGCAAGGGGACGGCACAGCACCGCAAAGGGGATATGCCTGCCGGAAGTCAGCGAGGATGAAGCGGCACCGAAACGAAACCGACAAGGAAAGGACAAAAAATGGCAAACAGCATTTTTATCAAAGCAGACGAGCTGGCAAAGGAACTGGACATCTCGCAGGGGCTAGCATATAAGATGATCGCCCAGTGGAACGAGGAACTGAAAGCCAAGGGCTACACGACCGTAGGAGGCCGGGTAAGCAGGAGGTACTATCAGGAGAAGATCTACGGGGCAGGGGAGGAGTGATAGGATGCCAGCCTACAAGGACAGCAAACAGGGCACATGGTACGCTTCCTTCTACTTCGAGAATTGGCAAGGTGTGAAGCAGAAGAAGCTGAAACGGGGGTTTGCCACCAAGAAGGACGCTCTGGCGTGGGAGCGGGAGTTCCTTCTTCAGCAGGCAGCAGACCTGACCATGACATTTGAAGCGTTCGTGGAAATTTATATCACGGACAAGAAAAAGCGACTCCGGGAAAACACCTGGTCTACCAAAGAGCACATCATCCGAACGAAAATCTTACCGTATTTCAAAGAAAAGCGGCTCAGCGAGATCAAGCCACGGGATGTGATCGCATGGCAGAACGAGATGCTGAACTACCGGGACAAAAACGGCAAGGCCTACTCGCCGACCTACCTCAAGACGCTGCATGGACAACTCAGTGCCATTCTGAATCACGCAGTCCGGTTCTACGGGCTGAAATCAAACGCAGCAGCCACAGCCGGGTGCATGGGGTCAGAAAAGCACAAGGAAATGCTTTTCTGGACAAAGGAAGAGTACCTCAAATTCGCAGAGGTCATGATGGACAAGCCGCAATCCTATTACGCTTTTGAGGTCCTCTACTGGTGTGGCATCCGGGAGGGCGAGCTGCTGGCTCTGACTCCGGCAGACTTCGACTTGGACAAGGGGCTGCTCTCCATCACCAAATCCTATCAAAGGCTGAAAGGCCGGGATGTGATCACCGACCCGAAAACGCCCAAGAGCGTCCGTGTCATCCAGATGCCGCAGTTTCTGACGGACGAGATCAGAGACTATCTGAAATCCCTCTACAAAGTTCAGCCAGACCAGCGGATCTTTGAGGTGACCAAGAGCTACCTGCACCACGAGATGGACAGGGGAGCCAAGGAAGCCGGGGTGAAGCGGATACGAATCCACGACCTGCGGCACTCCCATGTATCGCTGCTGATCGAAATGGGCTTCTCGGCTCTGGCAATCGCAGACCGGGTAGGGCATGAGAGCGTGGACATCACCTATAAGTACGCCCACCTCTTCCCCTCGAAGCAGCAGGAGATGGCGCAGAAGCTGGACATGGAGCGAAAGGAGGGATGAAAATGGAACGAGTGCTCGACCAGCAAGGCCGCTGGCGGAACAAGGTGGTAGCCTTCCGAATGTCCCCGGAAGAGGACGAGGTTCTGGAAGCCAAAGTAAAGCTCTCCGGGCTGACCAAGCAGGAGTATATCATCCGCCGCCTGACTGACCGGGAAATCACGGTGGTGGGAAATCCAAGGGTTTATAAAGCCTTGCGAGGTCAGATGGAACTGATCTATCAGGAATTGCAGCGACTGACAGTGGATGAAAAGGTCCCGCCGGACTTGTTGGAGACCCTGCAAATGGTGGCTCTGACGTTGAATGGGCTCAAGGAGGAATGTGAATGACAGACAAAAGAAAAACGACCGTACCGGGTGCATCTGTTGGCGCAGATGCGGTACAGTCGTCTCACAAAACTAGCACCAATATTATAACAAATTCGGACAAGCAAATCAATCTGCAAGCCGCGAAAAAGTCAAACAATTTCGGGCTGAACACGGTATCAATGACCGAGCTGTACGACACAGTGTATCCACCTCGGAAACCCATCGTGAACGACTTGCTGTACAGTGGCACCTACCTCTTCGTAGGTGCGCCCAAGGTGGGCAAGTCCTTCTTCATGGGGCAGCTCGCCTACCATGTGGCGATGGGGCTTCCGCTGTGGGAGTACGAGGTGCATCAAGGCACCGTCCTCTACCTGGCATTGGAGGACGATTACGCCCGGCTGCAGCGGCGGCTCTCCCGGATGTTCGGGGTAGAGGAGACCAGCAATCTCTACTTCGCAACGCAAGCTAAGTCCGTGAGCGAGGGACTTGACCAGCAGTTGGAAGGATTCATCCGGGAGCACCCGGATGTACGGCTCATCATCATCGACACCCTGCAGAAGGTGCGGGAGATCGGCGGTGACCGATACAGCTACGCCAGCGACTACGAGATTGTGACCAAACTGAAAAGCTTCAGCGACAGGTACGGCATCTGTCTGCTGGTGGTTCATCACACCCGGAAGATGGAAGCCGAGGACAGCTTTGATATGATCTCCGGCACCAACGGTCTGTTGGGTGCAGCGGATGGCGCGTTCATCATGCAGAAGAAGCGGCGCACGGACAATACCGCTCTGCTGGACATCGTGGGGCGTGATCAGCCGGATCAGGAGCTGACGTTGGAGTTCAACCGGGAACGCTGCGTGTGGGAGTTCCAAGGAGCCGAAACGGAACTCTGGAAGCTACCGCCCGACCCGCTTCTGGAAGCGGTGGCAAAGGTGCTCACCCCGGAACAGCCGGAGTGGTACGCCCACGGAGCTGCTGGAACGTCTGTCTGGTGTGAGCATACAGGCAAACATCCTGACCCGGAAGCTGAACGTGAGTGCCGACAGGCTCTACAACGATTATGGAATTCGGTACGAAAGCAAGCGCACCCATGAGGGCAGAGTAGTCAAATTAACGCTGGAAAATTCTGGGACGTGACGATTCGTGACGGTTGTGACGGTATTTTTGCTACTATGTAAAATACCGTCACAATCGACACAACCGACACGGGATGGTGATAACGATGAAAAATGTGCAGATTTCGCAGGAACTTTTCGTCGCCTTGCTGCATTATCATTTGAGCGGCGAAAATGAGTACGAAGAGGTTATTGAGCAGGGTCTGGAGCAAAAATTGGATGCGATGCTGCGGCATGAGCTGTATGCCCAGTACAAGACAGCACCCACCGAGGAACAGCGGGAGCAGGCTCGGCAGGAGTATCTGGACAGACGAGGCGTGCCAGAAAGCTTCCGCTGGTGAGTCCCTCTATTGGCAAAGTACAGGAGCGTGTCACGCTCCTGTGAATGCAATCACGCAGGAAGGTGGTGTTGGACCGGGCAGCGGCGAGGTACAGCGAAACCCCGTCCGCAGACGGAAGCCCCCGGCAGGGCGCAAAGGCATCTTTTGATGGACGGAACGTCTGTCAAAAGTGCTTTTGCGTTACTTTCGACGAAAGTAACAAAGCCTTTGCCGTGTCCGGCACCAGTTACTTCCACAGAGAAAGGACGTGCGATTGAAAAGAAC
>ENA-UESU01001256-UESU01001256.1-human-gut-metagenome-genome-assembly--contig:-NODE-1256-length-18537-cov-4.651896_pt1 | contig 18537 bp, 15 predicted proteins | sample MGYA00243007_ERZ508008 | MGnify/ENA primary metagenome ERZ508008 (study PRJEB26167, sample SAMN06115399) | human gut metagenome | host: Homo sapiens | place: China:Henan | collected 2016-06-23...
TTGAGGAATGGCTCAATGAGGTTCAATAGCAAGTATTCCTTGAAAAAGTCTTTCCGGTATTATATTCTATTATTATGTCCTATAAAAATCAGTTACAAAGTATACACACAGAAAGGTTTCTATATGTGGATTGCAGATCATTGGAAAGATTATGAAGTGCTGGATACGTCCAGCGGAGAAAAGTTAGAGCGTTGGGGAGATTATATTCTCGTCCGTCCGGATCCCCAGGTCATCTGGAAGACACCCCACGATCATAAGGGTTGGAAGCAGAAAAACGGTCATTACCACAGAAGTGCCAAGGGCGGCGGAGAATGGGAGTTCTTCCATCTGCCGGATGAATGGGCGATTCATTACACCCTGCCTTTTCAGAAGGAAGCCTCCGGTAAGGCTGATCCTCTGACCTTCCATCTGAAGCCCTTCAGCTTCAAGCATACCGGTCTGTTCCCGGAGCAGGCGGTGAACTGGGACTGGTTCTCCGGTCTGATCCATGAGGCAGGCCACCCCGTGAAAGTACTGAACCTCTTCGCTTACACCGGCGGTGCTACTGTATCCGCTGCGGCTGCGGGAGCTGCTGTGACCCATGTGGATGCGTCCAAGGGTATGGTCGGCTGGGCGAAGGAGAACGCTGCTGCCAGCGGGCTTGCCGATGCTCCTATCCGCTGGCTGGTGGACGACTGCATGAAGTTCGTAGAGCGTGAGATCCGCCGTGGCAACAAATACGACGGCATCATCATGGATCCCCCTTCCTACGGCAGAGGTCCTAAGGGCGAGATCTGGAAAATAGAAGATAATATCTGGGATTTCGTAGGACTGACCGCACAGCTTTTATCCGATGATGCGCTGTTCTTCCTGATCAATTCGTACACTACAGGATTGCAGCCCGCCGTGCTGTCCTATATGATGAATTCCACCCTGACGAAAAAGTTCGGCGGTCATGTGGAAGCCGAAGAGATCGGCCTCCCTGTCACCGAGAGTGGGCTGGTACTGCCTTGCGGCGCTTCCGGGCGCTGGCAGCGTGACTAAATTATACGCATAACAAGCAATCGCAAAAAGGAGCCCCCTCGTGAGGCTCCTTTCTTCTATAGCACATATTTTCTTAACACCGGGATCTTGCGCAGCACCCATGCGGTTGCCGTTGCCAGTGCCAGCACTACCAGGCAGAATGCAGCCAGCAGCAAAATCAATACCGCTTGTCCCGCGGCTACAGACTGCACACCGCATTGTTCCAACACCGTAAAGGGTGTGATCTTCACGAATTTATACAACAGGTTCACATACACCGGATGTACCAGGTATACGGCGAAGCTCAAGGCTCCCGCCTCCTGCCAGGGGATCCGGTGTATTCTGTCCTTCTCCCGGGCAGCCAAAGCCGCGCCATCTCCTCCCCCATTCCATCCTGCAGCGAACAGAAGCACTGCAAGCAGTACTGTAACCGGATAATTGTATGCCATCTGAATGGAGAATCCCACAAGTGTTCTGCTCAGGATCATTCCCAGAACCAGAACCGCTACTGCAGCTGTCAGCCATACGTTCCTTCCCTTGTCCACACCTACTTCTCTCACCGCGAAGAAATATCCACACAGATAATACAGGAAATACACACCGCCATCCGGCAATACCGGAATACTGTTGACGTCCAGTACCTTATTCAGAAACGGTGCCACACTGCTTCCCAAGAAGATCACTGCCATCATTGCTACAACAGCCCACACCGGTAGCACACGTAGCACTTTTTTCAGAAGCGGCGTGATCAGATATAAAAACAAGATCAGATACAGATACCACATATGGGACCAGGTATGTCCCATCAGAGTCATCTTCAGTGCCTCCGGGATCATCCTGATCCGGAAGGTCCGCTCCGCCACTACCAGCTCGGAAGCTGCATACGGAACGCCGAATAGGAGGATCGCCAGTGCAATCCTCCTGCAATATTTTTTAATCATGACCGGATAAGTCAATGTACGTTCCGGATTCAGGAACAAATATCCCGAGATCAATAAAAATATAGGAACACACCAGGTCACCAGATCCATAACTGACAGCAATAATGACCGGTATTCCGGCATTATCGACGCATCTGTCACATCTGTCGCACCTGTCAGTACATGCATCAGCACCACTGCACAGGTTGCCAGTACCCGGAGCACGTCCAGGAACTGCTTCCTGGGTCCGGATAAGCCGTTTGTCATGTCTCTCCCATCTCCTCCATCAGGCGCATGCCTGCAGTATCTGTCACAGGAAGGGAGAATACGATGCTTTGTGCCTTACTCTCCAGTCCTGCTTTTTCCATTATAGCACGCATGATGGAATTTTTCTGCTCACTTTTTACCACAATGAACAACATTTCTTTTTCCGGCACCAGTGTCACGCCCAGAAACTGCTGTGCATTCTCTGTTCCGGTGCCCTTGGCATGGATGACTGTGCCGCCCGCCGCATGTACTTCTCTCGCTGCATCCATGACCAGCTCCGTATATCCATGATTGGCTATCACTACCAGAAGCTCATTCTTCGTCTCTTTCAATGTGGACTCCTCTCCTTTTACGAATTCCTGCCCGCAGGTCAGGTAATTCAATGCTTTCTTGCCGCCGACACTGCTCACGGGAATGATAAATGCGATTCCCATTCCCGGGAGATCGATCTGCATTTTCTTACGCAGAGCAGCCTTGATCTGCCGCCAGGCAGCATCTGTGACGAGATGAAACAATACGCTCTTCTCCATGCCGTCCAGTCCAAAATAATCTAAGATCTCATTCGCCGCGGTTCCCATGCCGACGGTAACACTGCCGACCTGTGCGCCTTTTTCTTTATAGCATTCCACGAATTTCCTCGTCAGCTGACGATTGGTGATGGTGACCATCATATATAATTCACTCATGGGCACACCTCCTACAGTTCAATGATGGCATTCTCATCCAAAGCACCAAATGCATCCGCCGCACCGGCAAATACGCCTGCACCGCTCTTCTGCTGCTTTAACTGATATACCATTCCCAATATCTGGATCGTGATCAGCGGTGTCATGGCTACCATTGCTACCACACCGAAAGCATCTGCGACTAAATTGCCGCCCACCGCCACACAGGCACCCTGTGCTAACGGCAGTAAAAAGGTAGCTGTCATGGGACCGCTCGCCACACCGCCGGAGTCGAAGGCGATCGCTGTGAATATCTTCGGTACAAAAAAGGATAGTCCGATCGCCACACCGTAGCCCGGGATCAAAAACCATAGAATCGGGATCCCCGTCAGCACGCGGATCATCGCCAGTGCTACGGATAAGGATACGCCCACGGACAGAGAAATCCCCATGGATCTGGCAGAGATAGCGCCGTCCGTCAGCTCCTCTACCTGATGATTCAGTACATAGACCGCGGGCTCCGCTTTTACGATAAAGTAACCGATCAGTACTCCCACCGGCACCAGTACCCACCTGTAGGATCTGGCTGCCATGACCTGACCAAGGTAATTACCGGCAGGCATAAAGCCCACATTTGCGCCGGTCAGGAACAGTACCAGACCGATATAAGTATACACCAGGCCGATCAGGATCTTCGCCAGTGTCTTCCCCGACAGCCGCAGGGCAAATATCTGGAACAGACCGAAAAACAATACAATAGGAAGTAATGAGAGTGCGATCTCTTTCATATAATCCGGAATCCCATGGGCAAAAAGCTGCGCCAGTTCCACGGAATCAGCGATCTCCGGGATTGCCACCGGCTGGTAATCCGCATTGGTCGGCTTATAGATCAGCCCCAACACCATGACCGCCAGGATCGGGCCGATGGAGCACAGTGCTACCAGACCGAAGCTGTCGTCTGCCGCATGATGGTCATTACGGATGGACGCAATACCGACACCAAGTGCCATGATAAAAGGAACGGTCATGGGTCCCGTGGTCACGCCTCCGGAATCAAACGCCACTGCCCGAAAGTTCTCCGGTACGAGAAATGCAAGAACGAACACTGCTATGTAGAAAAAAGTTAACAACGGCGGCAGTGCCACACCGATCAGCATACGCAGAAGGGCAATGACCAGGAAGATTCCCACGCCCACTGCCACTGCCAGGATCAGCGTCATGTTTGGAACCGAAGGCACCTGTGTCGCCAGCACCTGCAAGTCAGGCTCGGAAATGGTGATCACCACTCCCAACAGAAAAGATAACACTACGATCAGCAGAATATTTTTACTCTGGGTCATTCTGGCACCCACTTTTTCTCCCATGGGGGTCATGGACATCTCCGCACCCAGGGTGAAAAACATCATACCGGCCATGACCATCACCGCTCCCACCAGAAAGCACAGCAGGATACTGGAGGTAATTGGAGCTATGGCAAAGCTTAATACGATCACGATCCCTACTACCGGCAGGACCGCCTTCAAGGATTCTGCAAATTTTTGCCGGATCTTTGGATTCAATAACTTCAATATTGGTCTTTCCTTTCTTTAGGTTTTCTTTATCTTAACATGAAGCAAAGACCCGATCCTACCGTTTTTCGTGAATTTATAAAATTTTCACGGGTTCTTAACGCAATCTTTATGCAGATAGCTCCCGGTCCTGCCCAGACTGCTTTTTCACAAATTTATAGGCCCAGACATCCACCACGATCACAAACAGGAAAAAGAAAACGAAGATCCAGTCCGCATCCAGAGACAATGCGGAATCATAGATACCGTGTTCGATCATCGGCATGAACACGCTGAGCTTCAGGTAGCGTTTCCTGCGTTTTTTATCGCCTGCAAGTTCTGCCTCCTTCGCCACACCGAAGAAATATCCCATGATCACGCCATCGATGGCATGGGAAGGCACGGACAACAGGGCTCTGGTCACTGCCGTCCCAAAGTCACCGCCCAGACAATACAGAACATTTTCAATGGCTGCAAATCCCAATGCCGAAGTCACGCAGTACACGATGGCATCGAATTTATAATTGAATGCTGGATGCTTCCATGCCGCCCATTTGGCCGCCTTCATCTTGCAAAGTTCCTCGATCAGTGCCACCCCGATAAAATTATCCAGGATCACGTAGCACAGCGTATCTGCATCCACAAATACCAGAAATACTTCATCCAGAATGATTTCCAGTATCATGGCCGGGATCACGGACAACACGCCGAACAGGAATATTTTCCACAATAATCCCCTCGGCTCCTTCTCCACCTTATCCTGTCTGTAGATCCATACCACCAGTGCGATGGCCGGCAATAGTGCCAATCCTGTCAGAAACATAACCTACTCCTCTCCTGTCCACATAGACGGTCCGCCCTTTCAGGACCGCCGCCATACTACATTTTAATCTAATGTTTTTCCTGATGTCAACCTAACGAAAGTATATGTTCCTATTTTTTGTGTCTTAGCTTTTCCGGAGGCTACCTGCCTGCCTTTTGCCACAGCTTTAGGGGAAAATATTCCGGTTTTCATATATCCTTAACTACTTCTTTACACCTTGCATTGCAAAGTAATGGTACTATAGTTATAATAAATTTACAAAATAACTAACAATATTTCATGGAGGATCACACCGTGTTCCGATCATTTTCCGAAAAAAAATCACCGCGGAAAAGCTTCCGCTTAAAACCACCCTTTACCAGGCACGCCATCAGTATCCTGATCTGTGCTGCCTGCATGCTGTGCGCTACACTTGCCTCTTTTTTATATCAGCATATTGTCCCGGACAACCATGCCAATGTAGCACTGTTCTACATTCTGGCACTGGTGATCATCGCCAGATGGACGGTGGGCTACGGCTACGGCATTGCCTGCACCCTTTTTTCCGTAATAGCGATCAATTATCTGTTTACCTATCCGTATTATAAGCTTAATTTCACTCTGACCGGCTACCCTATCACCTTCCTGCTGATGAGTGGGATCACTCTGATCCTGTGTACCATGACCTCTCATATGACCATCCAGTCCGAGATGATCGCAGAGCGGGAAAAGCGGCTGGCAGAAGCCGAAATGGAAAAGATGCGTGCGAATCTTCTGCGCGCCATCTCCCACGATCTGCGCACGCCGCTCACCGGCATCATCGGCAACAGCTCCCTGTTTCTGGAAAGTCAGAACGATCTAAGCTCCACCGAACAGCGTACGATCATGACCAATATCTACGAGGATTCCAACTGGCTGTTGAATATGGTGGAAAATCTGCTGTCCGTCACCCGTATCCAGGGAGACAGCTTAAGCATCAATACCACAGAGGAGCCGGTGGAGGAAGTGGTGGGAGAAGCTTTGGAGAAGCTGAAAAAACGCTATCCCGATGCCGCCATCCGGGTCAGGATCCCCGAGGAATTTCTGATGATACCCATGGATGCGGTGCTGATCGAGCAGGTCACCATCAATCTGCTGGAAAATGCCATCGTTCATTCCGGAAGTATCCTGCCCATTGATTTCATCGTGGAGGATCATCCGGAGCATGTCTCTTTTATTGTGAGAGACTACGGAAAAGGACTGTCGGAAGAAAAATTACAGAATCTGTTCGAGACGGGTACCTACAACAATTCCCGGAGCTCGGATTCCCGCAAAGGCATGGGTATCGGTCTGTCCATCTGCAAGACCATCATCACCGCCCATCACGGAACGCTGAGTGGCAGGAATCATGCGGATGGCGCGGAATTCTGTTTCACACTTCCCAAGGCGGAAGCTCTCGCTTCGGAAAAATAAGTGTACTCTCAGCCACATACGATAGAACTGTTGAAAATACCGGAAAGGATATGGATCTCAGATATGAATAAGATCAAAGTTCTCTTAATCGAAGACGATAGAAGTATCAGTAATTTCATCACCGCTACCATGGACCGGGAAGGCTACAAGATCATGCATGCCTTAAACGGCAGAGAGGGACTTAGTCTCAGCACTTCTTTCTGCCCCAACGTGATCCTGCTAGACTTAGGGCTGCCGGACATGGACGGATTGGATGTGTTGCAAAAGCTGCGCTCCTGGAGCGATGTTCCCGTGATCATCATATCTGCCCGCACCAAGGAGCAGGAAAAGGTCTCCGCTCTGGATCTGGGTGCGGACGATTATATCACAAAACCCTTCGGCACCGGCGAGCTCATGGCAAGGATCCGCACTTCTCTGCGGCACAGCCACGCCCAGGCTCCCGGCCATGTGTATAAGGCACTGGATCTGGAGATTGATTTCGAAAAACGACTGATCCGCCTGCGGGGCGAAGAGATACATCTGACCCAGATCGAATACCAGCTGCTTACACTTTTAGCGGAAAATTCCGGCAGAGTCCTGACCTACAGCTATATCATGAATGCCATCTGGGGTCCCTATATGGACAATAATAATCAGATCCTCCGTGTCAACATGGCGAACATCCGCAGAAAGCTGGAACAGAATCCCGCGCAGCCCCAGTATGTCTTCACTGAGATTGGTGTGGGCTATCGGATGCGTGAGAACGAGAACGGTGGGACTGTATAAACAGAAATACAATTCCCGACACTGCCTCCAGCAATATGAGTACCGTCCCTCTGTCCAGTGCCTTCCAGACGCTGTCCAGGGTATCCATCCGGCCCAGAATGTCTATGTAAAAGAAATCCAGATAGATGACCGCCGGTGAGATCACACATCCCGGATGCAGTACCGTCCGCTCCATGAGCAGACGGTACATTTCCACTGCCAGAAATATTACATTCAGGGCATAGCCCGCACAAAGCTGATTGTTCAAAAACGGTCCCAGGGAGCTGAGTTCCATACCAAGGGGAACACTTCCTGCCCGGACCATTCCGAAGCTTAAATACATGATTCCAACACTCCACAATAGCATCGCAAGGGATGCTATTCCAAGTCCTCTGCTTAATTGACTGGAGGGAATCATTTTCACATCCTCTTCCTTTCCGAAATACCAGTATACAAGCCCCAGCATCGTCAGCGTCCCCGCCATGGAGATCCCGGCCACCTGGCAGGCAATATCTCTTCCCCCAAACAACCCTCTTCCGGAAAATAAACAGATCCCGATGACACAGTTATAGATCAAAAGCCCCAGCACGATCAGATACAGGATCCTCTTTTCACGTTTCCGCTGCTCCTGGAGCTTTGCCAGTCTCACGACTTCCGTCACAGCCTCCTCCCGGTCTCCCGCCCGCTCTCCGGTCACGATGTCCTGAATCGGCAGTTCCAACAGATGGGACAGGGACTCTAATACGCCGATATCCGGAAAACTTTCTCCATTCTCCCACCGGGATACCGCTTTGTTGGTCACCCCTAACATCCTTCCCAGTTCACTCTGGGTATAATTTTTGCGCTGTCTGGCTTCCCGGATCAGATTGCCCGTTTTCTTTTTATCCATACTAATCCCTATACCTTTCTGTACTCTGCAAACTCTCAGGTGCTTTAGCACCTTTGCTTTAGCATCTTTGCTTTAGCACCGTATGCCGGCCTATCTGTACCCTTATGGTAACAATCCTTTGGAAAATGCGCAATCCATTGTAACGAGACTGCCTGTTTTCTGTGATTTTTGCGCAAAAAATTCCCCTCGGCGAGGGGGGAGTGTACCGAGGGGGATAGAGAGAAAAGTATTTTTGAAAGAGGCGGGTTCCTTTTTCAGTTATTATAATAGCGTAATTTATTTATATTTACTGCTGTTTTTATTGCTTGTTTGTGTTGAAAATACTGTTTTTTTGTGGTATTCTGACTGTATCAATGAAAGTAGATTTAAAAAGCGAAGGAGCAGCTATGGATATCACAACCAAAAAAGGCCGACGCGGCAGAAAGGATATTGACCGTATCATCGTGGAAAAAGGCCGCAGAGGCGATTTTTCTCCGCTGCAGCCCGATCATTATCACAGCTTTTATGAAATATTCTATCTCTGGTCCGGCAGCTGCCGTTTCCTGTTAAAAGATACTGTCTATCAGATGGAAGCCGGAGATCTGGTCTTCATTGCCCCGGGGGAACTGCATCACTCTCTGTATTCTGCCGGAGAGGTCTGCGAGATCGTAATGATCTATTTCAAAGAAGAATATCTGCATTTATCGGACCGGTCTGCCGACAGCCTCACTTCCATATCCGGGCAGGGGCTACAGCTGCATTCTTTCATGGGCAGCGTTCCTACGGTATACCAGGAATATCTGCACTCTCTGCTGACCCGTATGCTCACCGAGAATTCCCGCTTCGACCAATACTCCGAACATTTTGAGCGTTGCTATCTGGAAGAGCTTCTGCTCCTGCTGATGCGGCATTCCGTCATGAATGAGAAGGAGCCGGATCTACTGAACTCCCGGGATGCGGACATCCTGCTTGCCACAAAATACATTTATAATAATTTCCGCAAGCCACTGACACTGGAAGATGTCTCCTACGTGGCTTCCTTAAGCCCCACCTATTTCAGCAAGAAATTCAAACTGATCACCGGCATGGGGTTCAAGGAATATTTAAATTACGTACGGCTCAAGCACGCCCAGACGGCGCTTCTTACCACCAACAGCTCCATCACGGATATTGCTCTGGAATACGGCTTCAACGACAGCAATTATTTTAAGGACCTGTTCAAAAAAGTATACGGAAAATCTCCTCGGGAATATCGGAAAAATCCGGATTGACGCCAGATCTACCGTGCGTCTTCCTCAAGGAATCTTCTCCAGAAGTCCTCTTCCTCTGCATGCGGAACTTCTTCCCCCTCTGCGAAGCTCTGTAAATAATTTAACACCTTCTGGTACTGGGAAGGATCCGTAAATTCCATACGCCACAGATCCTCTCCTTCCTGTCCTTCGGTGAATTTCTTACACCAGATGCCATCTTCGCTAAAGCAGGTGATATACCAGGTCTTAGGGTCACTGCCCTCTTCTGTGGTTTTCACACTCTGGGCCAGGATACTATCCACCTCATCCGGCTCTTCTGCTGTCTCCGACATACCTGTCAGTTTCTCTTCCAGCCGTTCTACCTTTTCCTTTTCGATTTTTTCCTCCAGTGCCGCCCGGGTGGCATCCTGCACACTGTCGAATTTCTCTAAGAAATGATCCCACTCCTTGATCGTAAATTCTTGATTGCCGATCTGGAACTTGGTATCCGTGTCTCCGTTCTGAAGCTTGTCGTAGATCTCCTGCATCTTCTCTTTGATCTGTGCCATGAGACTTAAATCCTCTTTTCCCGGCTCTCCGGCCGTCCCGGAAGGATCCGTTCCCGCTGCCTTGTCCGTGTCGGCGGTCTCCGATGCTTCCTCACTGTTATCCACATCATCGCCGTTCTCCATGTCATCCAGTTCTTTCTTCATCTGCTGGATCTTGTTATCCTTTGCCAGCGCCTCCAGGATCCGTTTCACATCCTCCGGCCTGAACATGCCGATGGCCTTGGACAGGGCATCAATGTTGTCCCGGTTCACCAGCAGGCTTCCGCCGCCGGACAACGGAATATTAATGCAATCCTCTTTATTGGTGGTATCCCCCAGTGTCAGGCGGTTGTGCTCATAATCACAGACGAAGGTCACCCCGTTGTATTCAATGACGCCGTCCTCAGCCATTTCTCCATAGGGCACCTTGTCCTTTCCCTCGATATGGCGGGCCAGCTGTACGCCGCGGGTCACCGGAGTCTTCACGGTGTTGTCTTCTTTTGCCAATTCCTCAATGCTCTCCGCGAAACGGGATTCTGCTGTCTCCGTCGCACTTCCCTGCGCACTCTGTACATCCCCTGCATTTACTCGCTTCTGTGCCTCATACACAAATGTCCTTCCGTAGCCGATTCCTGTTATTGCCATAGTACTCTCCCTCTCTGAGCAGTGATTGCTGCCCTGTCGCAATGCCCGTCAAATCTTCATGCAGGCATGCGATGTTCTCGCTTCACGCAAAAACGGATGGTCGCCTCACATGAGGCAGCCATCCGTAGCTATTTATCCATCCATGGTGTATGTATTTTCCTATATAAATAGTATCGACACAGCCCGGGGGAAACTTTATAGTACAAAACTCTTGTTTTTTGCATATTGCCACTTTATAATAACAGTAGTAATACCTAAAGTCAGCTTTAGATAATTTTATGCAGGGAGACGAAATCCTCTCCTCGACATGAAGCTCGGATTTTTGCTTCGCAAAAACAAGGAGGATTATATACGTACAGTATCGGACAAGTTTCCGCAATGAAAAATCTACCGATTTCCTCTTTAAGATATTATGATAAAGAGGGCTTTTTCCCGAATCTGGAGAAGCAGTCCGGGATCCGCCGGTTCAGTAAGGCGGAATTGGACTCCATCCGCATGAATTCGAAATACAAAGCTAAAAATGCGAGCCATTACTTTTCGTAATCGCTCGCATTTCCTGTTTTCGTCACACTGACGGTTCGCCTTACAGTTTTCCGCCGTATACAGGGAAGCCGCTGTTGGCGCCGTAGCTTTCGATATGCTTGATTTTCCACGTTAGAGACATTTCTTACGGGATGATTTTATCATAATACCTAAAGCTAACTTTAGGTCAATAGGGGTTTTGAGAAAAATTTTCTCTTGCGGCATCTTTTCCTATATGTTATACTGGGAAAAAATCAGAAACGAAATACAGATCAGGTAACTATGTCAGCGTGGACATCTTCGGGTGTCTGCGCTTTTTCTTTTACCTGAAAACAAAGGAGGAGAATGTATATGGTAGAGCTCATAGCCAATGTGAACAATGCCATCAATGGTTTCGTATGGGGTGTTCCCATGTTGGTGCTGTTGGTGGGCACCGGTATCCTGATGACGATCCTGACGAAATTTTTCCAGTTGTCCCACATCGGACACTGGTTCAAAAATACAGTAGGCGGCATCTTTCACGACCAACACGTAACAAAGCACACGGATGCTGATGATCAGTCCATCTCCCAGTTCCAGTCGCTGTGCACCGCACTGGCTGCCACCATCGGTACCGGTAATATCGTCGGCGTGGCAAGTGCTCTGGTAGCCGGTGGTCCCGGCGCCATCTTCTGGATGTGGATTGTAGCTTTCTTCGGCATGATGACCAACTACTCAGAAAATGTACTGGGCATCTATTACCGCCGCAAGAACTTCAAAGGGGAATGGAGCGGAGGTGCCATGTACTATCTGAAGGACGGTCTCGGCTCCTATAAGGGCTGCAAACAGATCGGTGCCGTACTGGCTGTGCTGTTCTCTGCTTTCTGCCTGCTGGCTTCCTTCGGTATCGGCAACATGAGTCAGGTCAATTCCATTGCAGCCAACATGACTTCCGCCTTCTCCATTCCCGCTACGGTAACCGGCATCGTACTGGTGATCATCGGTGCACTGGTCATTGTCGGTGGGTTAAAGCGCATCGCTGCCGTCACCGAGAAGCTGGTGTCTTTTATGGCAATTGCTTATGTCCTCGGTGCTCTCGTAATCTTCTTCGCCAACATCAGTCACATAGGTGCTGTATTTACCGCTATTTTCAAAGGCGCTTTCGGTCTGAAAGCCGTAGGCGGCGGTATCGTGGGTTCCAGTGTGAAGCTGGCGCTGACCTGGGGCATGAAGCGTGGTGTATTCTCTAACGAAGCCGGTCTTGGTTCCTCCGTTATGGTGCATTCCAGTTCCAACGTGAAAGAGCCCGTACGTCAGGGTATGTGGGGTATCTTCGAAGTATTCGCCGACACCATGGTCGTATGTACACTGACAGCTTTCGCCGTGCTGTCCTCCGGACTGATCGACTTAGACACTGGTGCTGTGCTCGTTGATTCTTCAGGTTCCGCTCTGGTAGGTCAGGCTTTTGCAACGGTTTTCGGCAGCTTCGGTCCTGCTTTCATTGCGATTGCGATCTTGCTGTTTGCTTTTTCCACGGTACTTGGCTGGAGTCATTACGGTTCCAAGGCATGGGAATATTTATTCGGCACCAAATCAACGATTATCTATAAGGTAGCTTTCGTGCTGATGATCTTTATCGGCTGTACCATGAATCTGGGACTTGCCTGGGATCTGTCGGATACCTTCAACGGACTGATGGCGATTCCCAACCTGATTGGTGTCATTGCATTGTCGCCCGTAGTAATGAAGATCACAAAAAATTACGTGGCACGTATCATTAAAAAAGAAGACGTGAAACCCATGTTATCTGTTTTCCCCGAGATTCAGGAAGAGCAGGAAAAGGCTATGTAATTAAATCAGGCTCATACTTCTTCTCTGGTAATATTCTTCGCCCATCTGCCCTTGCGGTAATGCTTAATGACCCAGGGCCATTTGACGAATTCATCGGTGCATAACAGGAAATAGACCCACAGCACCGGGAGTTTTAGTACAAATGCGGCGAAGAATCCCAGAGGGATCGCATAGCACCACATATCGATCGTATCGCAGATCAGTCCGAACTTCGTATCTCCGCCGGCACGGAATACTCCGGCGATCAGCGCCGTATTCACGGCAGCGCCCATAATATAATAAGTATTGATGAGCAGCATGTATTTCAGATAATGCATGGCAGTGTCATTCAATGTAGCAAACCGTAACACAAAGGGGGTAATTGCCAGTACGATCAGGCCGCCTATAGCTCCGGCGATTACCGTCATCTTCAGCATCCGGGAAGCGTAACTCTTCGACTTCTCCAGATCGCCTTGTCCCATAATATTTCCCAGTAATATGCCACCTGCACTGGCAATGGCAAAACAGAACACCGTGCCGATATTGCGCACTACGACGACCAGTGAATTAGCGGCCACCGCATCTGTTCCCAGATGCCCCAGGATCACGGAATACATGGAAAACGCCACACTCCAGGACACATCGTTGCAAAGTGCGGGCAGAGACAGACGCATGAAATCTTGTGTCAGCACCTTACTGTGAACAAACAGGTACTTCGGATGCAGTTTTACATTTTTGCTCAAGAAAGATACAATGAAGCATGCCACCAGTTCCACCAGTCGGGACAGGGCTGTGGCAATGGCGACACCGGTAGCTCCCAGCTTCGGCATGCCGAACAGTCCAAAGATAAAGGTGGCATTCAGAATGACATTCAATACGAAAGCCAGCATATTCAACACCATACTGACCGTCACACGACCTACGCTTCGCAGGATGGCAAGATACACCTCCGTGATGCCCCAGCACAGGTATGTGATGCCCATGATCCGCAGATAAGAGACACCGATGGTGATCAGCTCCTGATCAGGAGTAAAGAGAAGCATCATCTTCTGAGGAAGGAAAAATGCAATCAGCGCAACTATACCTGAAATTGCCATAGAGAAACGAAGTGTGATTCCTTCTACAGTATGAATTGCTTCCAGGTTCCCCTTTCCATAATATTGGGCGCACAAGAGAGTGGCTCCCGTCCCCAGTCCGTAATATACCATAAACAGGACATTTGAAAAATTTGACGCCAGGGATACTGCGGATATTGCGGACTGTCCCACATAGTTTAACATAATAACATCCGCGGAATTCACTGCTGCACTGAGCAGATTCTGTATAATGATCGGGATGGTCAGTTTGAACATCTGCCGGTAAAAATCGTCTTTTTTCATTGCTGCTATCTGCATGGTATTCCTCTGTGTTCCTCTCCATTGGATAATTTTCTGCCGTTGGATTGTATTATATGTCGTTCGCAGGAATTACGCAATATGCTAAAAGCGATCCGCCTGTAAACAAGCGGACCGCTCCTTTTAAAAAGGCTGTTTGATTATAATGTCCAGCCGGCAGCCTCCATCTGAGTGGCTTTCATATGCCGGTAAATGCTGTCTTTTGCTTCCAGTTCTGCAGGTGTTCCCTGTTCTGCCACCACGCCGTCTTTCAATACCACGATCTTATCCGAATCCGCCACGGTACGCATGCGGTGCGCAATGATCATGACGGTCTTGTTACGGATCAGCTTGGACAGGGATTCCTGAATCATCGTCTCGTTATCCACATCCAGGGAAGCCGTCGCTTCATCCAACAGGATAATGGGCGCATCCTTCAGGAATGCTCTGGCTATGGAGATACGCTGTCTCTCACCGCCGGACAGTTCCGAACCGTTCTCACCGATCATGGTCTGCCAGCCGTTCGGAAGCTTCTCCGCGAACTCATCGCAATGCGCCAGTTTTGCCGCAGCCAGCACTTCTTCGTCCGTAGCATCCTGCCTGCCGATACGGATGTTTTCCATCACCGTATTATTAAACAATGTCACATCCTGGAATACAATGGCGTACAGGGACATCAATGTCTCCGGATCAATGGTGGAGATGTCCATGCCGCCCACGGTGATCTTACCTTTATGGATATCCCAGAACCGGGAAGCCAGTCTGGACACAGTGGTCTTGCCACCGCCGGAAGGACCGATCAGGGCGGTCACCTCTCCCTGTTTTGCCGTAAAAGTCACATCTTTTAAGACAGTATCCTGATTGTCATAAGAGAATCCCACATGGGAAAATTCGATATCATAGCCTGCCGGATCCATGGTATCCGCACCGGTCTGAATCTTCGCAGACAGAATCTCGTCCAGTCGCTCGCTCTGCACACCGGTACTGATAATGGCTGCAAGATTCTGCAGCGCCACCTGCAGGGGATCGTACATTCTTGACACTAACAGCAGGAACACAAAAAAGGTTAATACATCAATTTCGCCTCTCACCAGCAAAATTCCACCTGTCAATGCCACCGTAGCGATTCCCAGCTTTAAGATCATCTGCGCCCCGCCAACAAAGACTGCTGTTCCAAGTTCCGTTGTCAGCGCATGCTTCTCCACCGCGCGAATCTTGCCCTCCAGGCCTTCCATGTATTCTGCCTGTGCATTGTTGGCTCTGAGGTCACGCACCGTTTCCAGGCACTCCTGAATCCCGTCCGCGCAATCCATTTTTAACTTCATCTGCTTCTTACTCAGGCTCTTCTGTACTTTTCTGGAACAGCCTACAATGAGAAAAGATACCGGCAGCACCCACAAAGCTGCGATTGCCATTTTCCAGTTCATGAAAAATGTTCCGATTGCGATTAATGTCGTGGAAATGCAGGAACCCACCAGCTCCGGTACATAATGGGAAGAGGCTGTCTCCATGGTGGCACAGTCCGACATAATGGCGCTGGTCAGATCAGACAGATCTTTTTTCCCGAAAAAGGACAACGGAATCTTGCGCAGCTGTTCCGCCAGGGCGATTCTCCGCACACCGCTCTCCACATAAGTTGCCAGGAATGTGGCACGATACTGGATCAATGTAGTAATGGCGATCAGTGCCAGACACAGGAGGCACCCGATCAGGTAGAATACACCCCTGCCTGCCATCGTCCCCTGCAGATAGTCTCTCACCAGAAAATATAACATCCATACCGGGAACATCAATACCAGATCTGAAATCGTAACGGATACGAATGCTTTCATCATATCCTGCGCACCTTTTTCCGAAAGTGCGTATCTATGTTGTAATTTTGCCTGTAAACTACTCATTTTAATCTCCATTCCGCAGGCGCCACAATATAGCCAAAGCCATATTTATATGGCTTGTGAAAAAAATTGCTATCAAGCATATTTTTCACACTTCTCCCGCCTCGTATTAAATACACATTGCAAACTCTGCATCGTAAAAACCTCTGCATAACTCTTTTCTTCTGATTGTTCTACGTTATTCAAAGCCTGCAAAACTTTAAACTATCAGCCCCCTTAAGCGCCGACCTTCCAGCTCACGGACTTGTTGTATTCTTCCCACATATGGGCATACAGTCCGTTCTGTGCAAGCAGTTCTTCATGTGTTCCCTGTTCTGCGATCTCGCCGTTTTTCAGGACGCAGATGCGGTCTGCATCCACCACGGAAGACAATCTGTGGGCGATCATGATCACGGTCTTGCCTTTGGAAAGTCCGGTGAATGCTTTCTGCACTTTGGCTTCATTATCGGGATCGGCAAAAGCGGTCGCCTCGTCAAGGATCAGGATCGGTGCGTTTTTCAGCATTGCTCTGGCAATGGACAGGCGCTGTGCCTCACCGCCGGAGACATAAGTACCCTGACTGCCGATGACCGTATCCACACTGTCCGGCATTTTGGCAATGATGTCCTCGCACTGGGCATTTTTCAGAGCTTCCATCACTTCTTCCCTGGTGGCATCTTTTTTGCCCATGCGGGCGTTATCATAGATCGACATTTTCAACAGTTTGCTGTCCTGGAACACGAAAGATACCATATCCATCAGCTGTGCGGAAGGAATATCCTTTACGTCCACACCGCCGATGCTGATCTTCCCTTCGGTGACATCATAGAAACGGGCGATCAGACTGGCTAGCGTCGTCTTACCGCCGCCGGAAGGTCCTACGAAAGCGACATGCTCTCCTTCTTTGATATCCAGATTGATCTGATGCAGGGCATCGCGTTCGGCATTTTCATAACGGAAGGATACGTTCTGCAACGCAACGGAATATTCCGGAATCTCCTGCTTCGTCGTTGCCTCCGGCAGAGGTTTTCTGTTTAAGATACCATCAGTTCTCTTCAGAGCATCCTCCACGATCATCTGATTCTCGCCGCCGTACATGATCTTACCGAGGGTCACAGTCAGCACGGGGGTAATGATGATGTAAAACAGCAGATTGATTAGTATTTCCGGATCACCGTTTGCTCCGCCGAACCAATAGGCAGCACCAATGAGAATCGCAAAAATGGCATTGATCAATGTAGTGAAACCGACCATGGGCCACATCAGATCTTTCGTATATGCGATGGTCCATTTTTCATATTTCTTAATCGAAGTCTGGAAACGCTTGAAGGAAAAGACCGACTGTCCGAAGGTCTTGACCACCGGGATACCGCGGACGTACTCCACCGCCTCGCTGGACATTTCTTCCAGCGCATTCTGGTACTCTTCCATTTTGATCTTCATGCGATGACCGGTCATGGCTCCCATGATGAGAAATGCAAATACTACAGGCACCAGACTTAATAAGCCCAGTTTCCAGTCAAATACTACCAGCAAAAGCAACAGTCCCACAGGCGTTGCCACTGCTCCTGCTTTATCCGGCAGTTGATGTGCCAGGTAGGTCTCCGTGGCCGCAGTGGATTCGTTGACGATCTTGCGGATCTTGCCACTGCCTTCACTGTCCATGAAACCCATCGGAAGCGTCAGAATGTGCCGCATCAGGGTGCTTCGCATATTGGCCTGTACATGGAATGCGGCAATATGGGAACACAGCAGTCCGCAGATATAGATGAACATGGATAACAATGCAAATCCCACCGCACGCCAGCCCAAGCCGGACAGATTCTGCGCTTTGCTGTAATCCGGTGCTGCCAGTACAACTTCCTGCATGATCCGCCAAATATAATAAAACGGCAGTAATGCGATCAGGGCACTGACCGCGGACAGAATCCATGACGCGATAATCAGGTACTTGTAGTTGCCCGCTGTTGCTTTGCGCACAAAACGCAAAATTTTTTCGTATAAAATACAAAAACCACTTTTAAAAAGGAATTTAAAAAAGGACGCTTGAAAGATATTTAATAACCTTTCAAACGTCCTTTCGTGGCTTAGTCTTTTTCTTTTTTCTGCTTACGATTTCCATGTTCTTCAAGAATCAAGTATTTTCCAGTCGTCTTCCGTTCATTTGGTATGTATTCCAATAGATCAGTTATCGTACAGTCTAAAGCCTCGCAGATTTTATCTATGTGGTCTACATTCAAACGAGGAACAAGCTCATGATACCATTCGTT